>Ga0207104_1126_pt1 | contig 15377 bp, 14 predicted proteins | sample Alteio_BWMinHeat_79_FD_153538 | JGI IMG/M metagenome (GOLD analysis project Ga0207104, IMG submission 153538) | Enriched cells from forest soil in Barre Woods Harvard Forest LTER site, Petersham, Massachusetts, United States -... | ecosystem: Environmental > Terrestrial > Soil > Temperate forest >...
AATGGTGCCATCCTCGAGCTTCTCAAAGTTCTGCGTGTTCTTGCAGGGGGGCTTGTCCTTGTACGCGGGACAGGCGAGAAACTTACCGTTACGCCCCCATTTAATCTCCATCATCCTGCCGCACTTCTCGCAGGGAATATCTGTCGGTGGCTCTACCGTGTCCTTGGGTCCAGGAATCGTCTTCGCCTTTTCAAGATCCGCTGTGAAGGTCCCATAAAACCCCCGCACCGCCGTCACCCACGGCTTGATGCCTTCTTCAACTTCATCCAACTCCTCCTCCATATGCGAGGTGAAGTCGACGTTGATCAGGTCCGGGAATCCCTTCATCAGAAAATCGTTCACAGTCCGCCCTGTTTCGGTGGGAGCGAACCGTCCCTCTATCTTCTCGGCATATTTGCGATCTTGAATCGTTGAAATGATGCTCGCATAGGTGGATGGTCTGCCGATGCCTTTTTCTTCCAATTCCTTGATCAGCAAGGCTTCGTTATACCGAGGTGAAGGCTGGGTGAAGTGTTGCTTCGAGAGCACGCCGGGGACTGTCTCTCCCTCTTGGGAGACGAGCCGCAGCCGCTCTCCCTCGCTGAGGAGGGGCAGCTGGCGCTCAGCGTCGTCCTCGACTTCCTGTTCGCCCTTTTGTTTCTGCGCAAAGAGCTCCTTGTCGATCCCCTCCATATAGACAATCGTATGGCCGGGGAACTTCACCACTGTGCCGGTTGATCGGAACAGAAATTTCCCCTTCGTCATGACGGGACTCGACTCTACGCGGGTCACGTCGAGAATCGCAGGGACCATCTGCGACGCAATAAATCGATTCCAGATCAACTGATACAGCTTATGGACATCCGGCTCTAAGTACTGCCTAATCGACTCAGGATCGCGGGCCGCTGACGTGGGACGAATCGCTTCATGTGCTTCTTGGGCCGCCTTCTGCGTCTTGTACACATTCGGCGTGGCCGGTAAATACTCTGCGCCAAACCGGTCCTGGATCACCTGGCGCGCTTCCGCCATTGCCTCGTTCGAAATGCGCGGAGAATCCGTCCTCATGTAGGTAATCAGACCGGTCGGACCCTCCGCTCCGATCTCGATCCCTTCGTACAGCTTCTGCGCCAGAGTCATCGTTTTTTTCGATGAGAAATGCAGCTTGCGCGCCGCTTCCTGTTGGAGCCGGCTGGTAATGAAGGGTGCGACAGGATTCCGTCTCTTTTCTTTTCGTTCAATCGAGTCGACGACAAACTCTTTCCCTTGAATGGCCTCGACGATGCGCCGTGCCTCGGTCTCTGTCGCAATCGAGGCGTCCTGTCCGTTGATACTGTGAAGCTTGGCTTCGAACGGAGGCGGATTAGTTCCCGAGAGCAGCACCGCAATAGACCAGTACTCTTCCGCGCGAAATGCTTCTCGTTCTTGTTCACGTTCGCAAATTAATCGCATCGCGACAGATTGGACACGGCCCATGCTGAGTCCTCGGCGCACCTTGGTCCAGAGCAATTGGCTGCCCTGGTATCCGACAATCCGGTCAAGTACGCGGCGGGCCTGCTGCGCATTCACCAGCTTCATATCGACCTGCCCAGGCGACTGCAGCGCGCGCTTGATGGCCGATTCCGTGATTTCATTGAACAGCACCCGGAAGACCTTGCCCTCTGTCTTCTTCTTGGACTTGGATTTTGATTTTCCGAGCAACTCCTGCTCGAGATGCCACGCGATGGCCTCGCCTTCTCGGTCAGGGTCCGGCGCGAGGAAGACCTTATCGACTTCTTCCGCCTTTTTCTTGATCTCCGCCAAGACCTTCGCTTTTCCCTTGATCGTCACATACTGCGGTTCGAAGTCATGTTCAAGGTCAACGCCAAGCTTGCTCGTGGGGAGATCCTTGATATGGCCGACCGAAGCCATAACGGTATAACCCCGCCCAAGATACTTGCTGATGGTGCGTGCTTTCGTCGGTGACTCGACAATTATCAGTGCTTTGGCCATGAAGACTCCGGTTCGCTACAAGGCTGCCCTCTCATCCGTATCAAATAATCCGCATCTGTGCAACTGTTCGACGATTACGCTCGAAGGTAGCGTTGTCCCGGCAGCAGTCTGATTCGCTGTCGAAGCTCCAGGGACAAGAGCGAAGCCATCACCGTGGACACCGACAATCCAGTACTGACAATCACCTCGTCCACTGTGCGCGGATCATACGATAAGACATCATACACCCGCTGCTCTTCTTTGCCCAGCTGATCGCCTGGCACGTGCTTCTCTCGAGAGGACTGCAGGCGCAGACGCAGCGCCGGTTCCAATTGCGCCATGACGACATCGATGACATCCTGCGCACGTTCGATCAAAGCTGCACCGTCTTTGAGTAATGCGTTCGTTCCGCGACTGGTATCTTCCTTCACAAATCCTGGTACCGCAAAGACCTCTCGGCCCTGCTCGGCCGCCAGTCTCGCGGTAATCAATGATCCGCTGCTGATGGCCGCCTCTGTCACAATGACACCCAGAGACAACCCGCTGATGATACGATTACGCCGGGGAAAGTGATGGCTGTGAGGTGGTGAACCCACCGGCACCTCCGACAGGATCGCCCCCCCGCTCCTCGATCTGTCCGCGTAACCGCCCATGTTCCGGAGGATAGGTGCGATCGATCCCACAACCCAGCACCGCTATCGTACGCCCCTGCGCGGCAAGCGCGCCTCGATGGGCCGCCGCATCAACTCCGCGCGCAAGCCCACTCACCACCGTTATGCCGGCCTCTGCCAAGTCGTGGCTCAGCTCTTCGGTCAGGGCACGTCCGGACGCTGTCGCACGCCGTGCACCCACGATGGCCACTGCCAGCTCATCCTGCTCAGTCAATGTCCCATTGATGTACAAGAGCGGTGGAGGGTCCGCAATCATCTTCAGTCGTGTGGGATAGGTGGGATCCAACACACTCCGGACTTCAATGCACCGACGCTCGATTGCACTGAGTTCCGTTTCAATGCCCCGATGGGCTGAACGATCAGGCCCGCGGCGTATCGCATCTGCCAGTTGCAGGCTACATCCACGCTGAATCAACTCATCATGGGAGGCCTGCAGGACCGCCCCAGGAGAATACCAGGCGCGAACTAACCGAAGGACAGTCAGGTCCCCCACTCCATCGATTGCTCGCAGGCAGAACCAAGACTCCAGTTCCGCCCTGGTCATGCGATGGCCGGAAGAAGGACCTGCGATCTCAGCTGAGGAGTCCGCACCTACAGACTGGCTGGAAGGCTGCATAGATCTTGTCGCACGGAAGCCACAATCCTTAGAGCACTGCTAGATCATACTGTTCCAAATGTAAGTGTTCATCCGGCATGACGATAATTTTCGCGGCGCACTCGCGCTCCACAGCCTCAAGGCCTTGCCGCTCTTCATCTTGCAGCAGCCCGACGACCGAGGGGTGGGCGCCGATGACGATCCGCTGCGGTTCGGGACTGCTGCCGATCCGACGGACATCGCGGAATATTTCATAGGCCACCGTGGTCGCCGATTTCGTATAGCCCCGCCCTTCGCAATAGAGACAGGGTTCGGAGAGTGACCGCAGAAGGTCCTCTCTGACCCGTTCACGAGAAATCTCGATCAGCCCCAGGTCGGAGATTCTGGACACTCGGGTGCGGGCCTTGTCGGTTGACATCGCATCGAGCAATGCGTGGTAGACCTTGTCACGATTCTTCTCCCGCTCCATGTCGATAAAATCGACGATGATGATGCCGCCGATCCCGCGCAACTTGATCTGGTAGGCCACTTCTTTCGCGGCCTCCAGATTGTTCCGGAGAATCGTCTCCTCCTGATCGCGCTTCCCTACAAACCGTCCGGTGTTGACGTCAATGACGGTCATCGCTTCCGTATGGTCGATCACGAGATGGCCACCGGACTTGAGCCAGACTTTGCGGCTGAGGGCCCGCGCCATTTCCTGCTCTACGCCCAGATGATCGAAGAGACTTTCATCTTTGTCGTACAAATGAATGCGCGACGTTTGCTCCGGCGAGAATCGCTGCACAAAATCTCGGACCGCCTGGTACTCCTCACGCGAATCGATCCATAACCGATCCACTTTCTTCCCGAAGAGATCGCGCACGACGCGGAAACTCAAGCTCAAGTCCGCATGGAGCAATGCCGGCGACCCCTTCTGCTCACGTTTCGCCAGGATGTCCTGCCACAGCACGTGCAAAAAATCGACGTCGGATCGCAACTCGTCTTCTTTGACCCCTTCGCTCACGGTGCGGACAATATATCCGCAGCCTGGATGCCGCACTCGCTTCATGATGTCCTTGAGCCGTGCCCGCTCTTCGTCACGGGCAATGCGGCGGGAGACACCGATATGTTCCACATTGGGCATGAACACGAGGTATCGCCCGGGGAGCGACACATACGTCGTGACCCGCGAGCCTTTCGTGCCGATGGGCCCTTTGGAAATCTGCACCATCAGCTCTTGCCCCTCGCTCAGCAACTGCTCAATCGGCTTGGAGCTTTGGCGCCGGGGGCCCAGCATATCCCCATCCTTATCGGCATCCTTGTCGTCTTCATCCGCATCGACGAGCGTGTCGCCCGGCTCGGCATCCAACGATAAATCCGACACATGCATGAACGCCGCCTTCGCAAGGCCGATATCGACAAATGCCGCCTGCATCCCAGGCAACACTTTCGCCACTTTTCCCTTATAAATGTTCCCGACAAAGTCTTTGTGCTTCGCACGATCCCCGAAGAGATCCGTCACGACTCCGCCGTCCAACACCGCGACGCGAGTTTCCTCGCGTGCGACTGTAATCGCAATTTCGATTCCCATACCAACTCCTTCCATTCAGCAGAACCGTCGCACCGATGTGCAGGACAAACGCGGGGAATCCCCAGGTTCCGGCCTCCACTCGACTGCTCGTCGGCCCGACGGTTTGCACCATAATATAAAACCGCGTGCATCGGTCCCGACTCATGCGAGACCGTGCGATGATCCCCTCACTAAAAGAAACTCAATCGACGACGTTTGACATTCAAGAGCAGGCCGAGCGACGCCATAGTCATCACCGTCGCACTCCCGCCGTAACTCATGAGCGGAAGGGGAATTCCCACGATGGGGAACATGCCGACCGTCATACCGATATTAATCACCACGCAAAAACACAACATGCAGAGGATGCCGACCGCCAGCAGCGCCCCGAGCTGATCCTTCGCGCGGGCCACAATTTCCAACGACAGCCAGATCAAGGCGACAAATAATATCAAGAGCGCCAGCACTCCGAGAAATCCCCATTCCTCTGCAAACACCGAAAAGACAAAGTCTGTATGCCCCTCGGGCAAAAACTTCAATTGACTCTGCGTCCCTCCATAGAGCCCCTTCCCCGTCAACTCTCCCGCCCCGATGGCAATCTGCGATTGAAGCGCATGGTATCCCTTGCCTCCGGGATCGGAGACCGGATCGACAAACGTCATAATGCGCTGCCGCTGATAATCATGCAATGACCCCCACATCACTTCCCAGGCGAAGGGGAACAGCATCAGCGAAAATAGAAGGATAATTCCCAACGCCTTCGACCTCATGCCCACCATCAGCAACATCGCGGCATAGACTGCTACAAAACTCAACCCGCTTCCGAGATCCGGCTGCTTCAGGATGAGGAGCAGCCCCGGCAGTACCAACAGCCCCGGAAGCACCACTCGCTGGAGCCAACCGACCCGCGGCCTCTCCGAATAGTAGTGCGCCAAAGTCAGTATCAGGATCAGCTTTGCGAATTCCGAGGGCTGAAAGGCAAATGGCCCCATCGGAATCCATCGTTGAGCTCCTCGGCTGCTTTTGCCTTCAAACAACACGATCACGAGCAAGATTAAGATAATCGCGTAAGCAGGATACGCTAAGCGTGCGATTCGATGATAGTCCGAAAGCCACATGACGAGAAACGCGACCGTGCCGAGCAGGATCCACACAAGTTGTTTGGCATAGAACGGGAACGCAACCCCCTGGTCATGCGTCACGCTATAAATCGACAGAACGCCCAGCCCCAGGATGGCAAAGATCAGTCCGATAAAACGGAAATCGAAGTTATCGACGCCACGGCTCGTGATCACCCGGTCGATCATCTCGTCCCCTGCCCTCCGGCATCCCGTTCCCGCGAAACCGCACCATCGGTCATACCGGAAGAACCGGGAAGATCCAATTTTATATAGGTCTCGATCAGCTCTTTGGCAAGGGGCGCGGAGGCAGATCCCCCATGGCCCAAGTGTTCACCCAGCACCGCAACGGCGATGGTGGGCGCCTCGACCGGAGCGAATGCGACAAACCAGGCATGATCGCGGAACTTCTTCGGAATATCCTTCTCTGGACCAGTGCGCAAGGCCGCCACTTGAGCCGTACCGGTCTTCCCGCCGATCGTCACCAGCGCCGACTGCGCCCGCGTGCCCGTCCCCTCTTTCACCACCCCGGCCAGCGCCTCTCTGATCCGCGAGAGAATCCCGGGCTTCAACGTCACCGTGCGCTTGGGAACCGCAGGCCTTTGCTGGAGTTCTCCGGTCGCTCGATCCAACACGGCCTGAACTAATCGAGGACGGAACGTGACGCCATCGTTTGCGACAGTACCGATCAAACTCGCCATCTGCAGCGGGGTCACATTCACATAGCCCTGTCCGATTGATGCCGAGATCGTTTCGCCTGGCAACCACGGCTCATTCTTGGCCTTCCGTTTCCACGCTTCAGAAGGCACGATTCCAACCCGTTCCGACGGCAGCTCAATCCCCGTCTCCTCTCCTAACCCAAATTGATGGGCGAAGGACGCCATCGTCTCGATCCCCATCCGCTGACCGATGGTGTAGAAATAGACGTCGCACGATTGCACGAGTGCGCGCCTGAGATCCACTGCACCATGTCCCCCGGCTTTCCAGTCATGATACAGGCGGCGACCGAATTGATACCCGCCATTGCAGAAGATGGATGTCTCCGGCGTCACAGTTTTGGTCTCTAATGCCGCAGCGGCCATCATCACCTTGAACACCGAACCGGGAGGATATTGCCCTTGCGAGGCTCGATTGTTCAAGGGACGCCCCTCGTCTTGCACGATATCAGCCCATTGTTTCGGTGTGAGCTCCCGCGAAAGCACGTTCGGATCGAAACCAGGGCGGCTGGCCATAGCCAGCACATCGCCTGTCCTCGGATCAAGCGCGACAATCGCGCCTGATTCCTCTCCCAACAGGTGTTCGGCCGCTTTTTGCAGCCGCGCATCGATCGTAAGATACAAGTTGTCCCCCGCATGGGGCTGTTCCACGACCACGGTTCGTTTCTCGTGACCAACCGCATCGACTTCTATGCTTTTTTGCCCAGCCTGACCGCGCATGAGCTGATCGAAGAATTTCTCCACACCATATTGTCCAACAATGCTGCCCTGGTGCAGGTCGGCAAATTCAGGTTTCTCTAACTGCTCGGGCGACACTTCCCCCACATAGCCCAACAGATGCGAGGCCATCACTCCGCCAGGATAGTTCCGTTGCGATTCGACTTGGACCATGACTCCGGGCAAGTCCAGGCGGTGAGACTCGATCAACGTGGCTTCCCGAAGGGTTAAGCGACCCTTGACCTTGCGCGGCAATTGTTTGCTGCCCCGAGCCGTGAGCTTGGTCCTGACGAGCGCAGCATCGAGCCCTAAGAGAGTGCTGAGTTGATCGATGAGTAGGTCCCGATCTTTGACGTCCTCAAGCGAGACATAGAGCGTGAAGCTCGGAACATTATTCGCCAACAGCACCCCGTGGCGATCGTAGATGAGTCCTCGGGCCGGCTCCATGACGACAGAACGCGTCCGATTGTTCTCGGAGAGATCGCGGTAGTAGGGCCCCTCTCGAATCTGCAAGTGCCAAAGCCGCAACCCCAGCAAGGCCACGACGAGCAGCAAGCCGACGCGGAGAATGACCAATCGGCGTTGCAGCTCTCCAAGTTCAGAATCGTGGAGTCCAGCTGTATCCATGCGTCACAACCAACATTTCGCCACACCCATTACAGACCTGCTATTCGGTCCTCAGGCGGGCGACGTCAAACCGCTGAGAGAGCAACCAATAGAGCCCCGCCGTCACGACTCCATCAAAACACGCTTGAGGAAAGACGTTCGATTCGATCATCCACCACATCTGAGACGCGTCGAGATGTGGGAAGTTCATCGCGGCAAATATCCCGCTCACCAAAGACACCAGTAGCAGCCCCACACCCACTGTGACCGGCGTCATCTGCGATACCTGACGCCCCAGGAAGCCCGCCAAGACTCCAACCCCGCCGTTCGTGAGGAGACTGATCCAGAGCTCGCCTGCTGAGAACATATTCAAGACCCATCCGATCGCAAGCCCCACGAGAAGACCTTCCAGTTCACCAGCAAATATCCCGACGAACGCGGCGGCTACAAGCCCCAAGTCCGGTTTAATGTTCCACACACTCAGATGTGGCAGTAGCGTCGTCTGCAGGGGGACCAGCAGCAGCACGAGCATCAGATAGATAAGGAATTTCATGGTGCCGGCTTCCCTAGGAGATCCGCTCCTGCCCCGGCCTTCGTCGACTGTCCATACGACGTCTGAATGACCAACACCTCCTCCACACGGCCGACATCGACTTCCGGCGTGAGTTCCGCAGACTGGAAGAGGGCACCTTCTTCTTTATCGATGCGCGTAATCGTGCCGATCACAAGCCCTCGGGGGAACCCTCCGACAAGGCCCGAGGTCACGACCCGATCACCGTCTCGGAGCGTCGACAGCAACGGAATATACTTGAGCCGAGCCAGCCCTTGTTGAGTCCCTTCTACAACGCCTTCGTCTCTCGTCCGCTGAATGAGACCAGCGATGGCATTGTTCGGATCGGTCACCAAGAGCACCACCGAAGACGCCCCCGTCGTTTTCACGACGCGCCCGACAACCCCCGCGGGCGTGACCACTCCCATATCCGGCTTGATCCCATCACTCTCACCCTTATTGAGGATGATGGCACGATAGCGGTTCGTCGCATCACGTCCGATGACTTGAGCGGCGACCATTGCAGGAAGCGCCTGTTCCTTAAAGCTCAGCAAACCCGTCAATCGCTCTGTTGCAGCGGCAGACTCACGCAACTGGTTATGTTGCCCGCGCAACCACTCTATTTCTTTCCGGAGTTGTTGGTTCTCCTCCCGTACCCCTTGCAACGCTACATATTGTGCCCATCGATCAGCAACGCCGGCATCGATAGACGCAATGGCTTCAAGCGGAACACGCACGACGTGTCCAACCGGCCCATCCAGATACTGCAGGAGTCCTTGGATTTGATTGGGAAGCAGAAAAAGAGCCACCACCAGGATGGCAAAACAGGCAAGTGCCAGCCGTCTGGCACCATAGGGAGTACGAGAGTGAGCCATCCACATAAAGGAGTTAGGGATGGAACCTTATCGGTAGGTATTGGCCTGGGACATCACCGACACTTTGGCGAGCAGATCCAACTCATCGAGGATTTTCCCGACCCCCAGGACGACGGACGTCAGGGGATCATCCACGGTGATGATCGGCAGATTTGTCTCCTCCCGAAAGCGCGTATCCATGCCCTTCAGCAAAGACCCCCCGCCCGTGAGTACCACGCCACGATCGATAATATCACCCGCTAACTCAGGCGGGGTATTTTCCAGTGCCACTTTAATCGCGTTGACGATTGTCCCGATCGGTTCCTGCAGCGCTTCACGAATTTCTGCGTCATCCACCACCAACGTACGGGGAATGCCCGAAATCAAGTCACGCCCCTTGATCATCATAGTCTTGCGTTCTTCAAAGGGGTAGGCGGACCCGATTTCGAATTTGATCCGCTCCGCCATATGTTCACCGATGAGAAGGTTATACTTCTTCTTAATATAGTTCATGATCGCATCATCCATACGATCTCCCGCGACCTTGACGGACTCGCTATAGACAATTCCGCCAAGTGAGATGACCGCGATATCGGTCGTGCCACCGCCGATATCGACCACCATGTTGCCGGAGGGTTCGGTGATCGGAAGACCGGCGCCAATGGCTGCGGCCACTGGTTCTTCGATCAGATACACTTCGCGGGCCCCCGCCAATTCGGCCGAGTCTCGGACGGCCCGCTGCTCCACCTGCGTAATGCGGGACGGCACACCGATGATGATACGCGGGCGCACGAACGCGCTACGGTTGTGCGCTTTCTGAATGAACCGCTTCAACATCTGCTCTGCCATTTCGAAGTCGGCGATGACGCCTTCTTTCATGGGCCGCACCGCAATGATGTTGCCCGGCGTGCGTCCCAACATCTTCTTCGCTTCCGTGCCGACCGCGAGCACTCGTCCGGACCTTTTCTCAACCGCCACAACCGAGGGTTCGTTGAGTACGATCCCTTTCCCATGGACATACACAAGGGTCGACGCTGTCCCTAGGTCAATGGCCAGGTCGTTTGAGAACCATCCGAAGATATCGCTCCCAAAGCCCACGGTTGCTCTCCCTTCTCTTTAGACGCTGACGGCGCCTCAGTCGGGCAACGCTAGTCGACCCGCATCCAATACCTGGGTACCGGCCACCTCATCACCGAGACGCCGTCCCTGTTCGTTCCCAATAATCAATACCGCTTCGAACACAATGATTACGACCGACACAAGCCATCCCACATAGGGGACAGCGAAGGCTAACTGAGCGACCGCAAAGGGTAGATTGCGGATAATGGATTCCCGAAACCCTGCTGCCGTGCGTCGGTCCGGAAGCACCGTCTGGAGACCGATCAACCGCTTCCCGATACTGCGTCCACCGGCGAATCCATCAGCAATCAGTATATACGCCAATCCTCCAAGAAAACCTACCGGCACGATCATTTGACCGGCTGCCGCGACGATGAACAGATCGATCAGTTTGGCAATACCACGGTTCAGGATCTGCGCTTTGGGGTAGATCCCGGCACCAATTGAACGAACACCGCCGACCTCCTCCGCCAAGGGATCTCCTTAGAATTAGTGGCAAAGTATAACAAATCAGACTACCTAGCACAAACAAAGACCATTCTCCGGCAGATCACGTTTTTGCATAATATTTTTCGTCTGCACGAAACCGACAACTCTACTCGGCCGTGAAGTCGCAGCTCGGAGATACTGGTGTCTCTTGCCTTTGCAGAAATCCCTGCGTAGAATCGGCCCATACGAATTTCCCAGGGAGTGGTCATGCTCAAATTGATGCGCGAAGCCTCGCACAGCTATCCGTGGCTCCTCAAGTCCGTCATGGGGGTCATCGCTCTCACCTTCGTCATCACCATGGGCTGGTGGGGATTCGGCGAACAGACCAGCACCGTCGTCGCCTCCGTCGGAGATCTCACAGTGTCCCATGATGAGTTCCGACGCGCCTATGAGAATACCTATCGTTTCTATAAGGACAAAGTCCCTGGAGAATTCAAAGACGAAACGATCAAGCAACTTGTGGTGGATCAACTCATCGATAATCGAACCTGGCTCATCGCGGCAAAGAACATGGGCCTCACGGTGTCGAACGACGACCTGCGTGAAGTCATCATGCAGATCCCTGACTTCCAAAAAAACGGCACGTTCGATCCGGAGATCTACAAACGGCTCTTGGCTGCGAATCATCTGACGCCCGCGATCTTCGAAGCGATGGAAGCGAAGGAAGTGCTGAGCAACAAAGCCCGAATGATCATCCGAGATGCCGTGGCCCTTACCCCTGACGAGCTTGCTGAGGCACAAGCCCTCACACTCCGGCAAACGGAATCAGATCCCGCGAAGGCAGCAGCAGCGAAGGACCGTGCCATGCAGGACGTCCTCTTTCAAAAGCAGCAACGGGCGCTGATGGCATACACCCAATCGCTCAAAACAAGCATCCCCATCAAAATCCACCGCGAGTTGCTCTAGTACCCCTGCCAAAACTCATCAGGCCATCAAGTCCTACAGTGTCGGGCAATCTTCAATCTGGACGAATGGGCCGAAGACAATATAGCCGCAGGATGCTCAAAAAGTCCGTCCAGCAAGGCCGCAGCGAGTGAAGACCGGAGGCGTACCCTCTGGGGTACGTTGAGGATCTGAACGATGCGAGAACGCCGCTGGCGGAATTTTTCAGCATCCTGCTAGAGAATCAGCATCGCATCACCATAGCTGTAGAAGCGGTAACGTTCGCGAACCGCTTCCGCATAGGCTCGTCGAAGAAATTCTGTCCCGGCCAATGCGGCGACCAGCATCAGCAACGTGGTACGTGGCATGTGAAAATTTGTGAGGAGGGCGTCGACCACCTTGAACGAGGACCCTGGTGTCATAAACATGTCTGTCTCTCCCCGAAAGGATCGGATCCGGCCCTCTGCACGAGCCGCAGTTTCGAGCGCGCGCACAACCGTGGTCCCGACAGCGACAATGCGTCCTCCCTTCGCCCGCACCTGCTCAATGGCACGAACCGCCTCTGCTCCGACCTCGATCCACTCCGCGCCCATCTGATGGTCTTCGATGTGATCGACCGTCACCGGCTTGAAGGTCCCGACACCGACATGGAGCGTCACGGTAGCGAGGCCGACCCCTCGCCGTTGCAGCCGTGCCAGCAGTTCCTGAGTAAAATGGAGCCCTGCGGTCGGCGCCGCAATGGCACCCTCATGTTCTGCAAACAGGGTTTGGTACCATTGTCGATCTTGGTCGGTCGGTGCCCGTTTCACATAGGGAGGAAGCGGCATTCGACCATGTTGCCGCAACCAATCGGACCACGGAATTGGACTCTCAATCCGAACCGTCGTTCGTCGTGCGCCCCGCTCGACCACCAGAGCAGATACGCCTGCCCCCATCTCAATTATCTGTCCAGGCCGAAACGTTCCCTTGATCAGCACTTCCCATATCGCATCGCCAAGATCTTTTACAAAAAGGATCTCGACCTCCGTACCAGAAGGACGCTTCCGTCCGACCACGCGTGCCGCCAACACCTTCGTATTGTTGACCACGAGGAGATCGCCTGGCTGAAGAAGATCAGGCAACTCGTCGACGCGACGATGGGTCAACGAACCATCAAGAGGCTGTAACACGAGCAGCCTGGCGTGATCGCGCGGGAAGCATGGTTGAAGGGCAATCAGCGAGGGATCGAACGGAAAATCGAATTCGGAAAGCTGCATCAGGAAGACGGCGGAGTCGGAGGTTTGGTCAGCGTCAAATTTTGCAGTTCGGTACCAGGATAATAATACTGAAGAATCGTCGAGAAGGGGTAGCCCAACTCAGCCAGTTCTTTGGCCCCCCACTGGCACATGCCGACAGCATGGCCCGCGCCAAACCCCGACAACACCACATCTTGACCGATCGATTCGATGGCAAACTGCGTGCTGGGGATGATGGTATAGCCGACCGCTTTCCGTAACTCTTCTCCACGAAGAACCAATTCTCCGGCAGAGTGGAGCACACGCAGCTTCGCGACTCGCCCCCCGCGGCTGAATGCCAGGGGCGTGATCGTCGCGATCGTACCCACGGGAAATCCCTGTTGCCGCAAATTCTGTTCGAGCGTGTCGAGTTTGAAGGAGGATTTCCATTGATAGTAGGGCGACGCAAGGTCGAAAGGACACTCCACGCCTTTGAGATACGGATACTCCTTCGACCACACATTCATGGCATCTTCCGTCAACCCAGCAGCTGTCGATGAAAAGGCTGCGTAGATCGGCGCACCCAGATAGGTGACGACCAACCCGCGGGTCTCTTCGACCGCACGCAGGATCCCCACATCAATCCCCTGCTTTCCGCGATAGACTTGGTCTTGCACCGTTGCCGCCACGTCGTACTCCCGCGTGGCGCTCAACATCTGCTGGTAGAGCGCATACGTCCGTGCAGCGACCGCCTGCGCTTTCAGCATCTCCGGGTGCCAGGTCGAACTGACCTCTGAGGGAACGACCCCTTTGACGTACTCTTCAAGGTCCACCCGATTCATGACCGAAAACCCCTTGCCTCTTCGTACAAATTGGACCAGGCCGCTCACTGAGACCTCCATGCCGGAGTCGCCCGATGACATCGCCGCCCCGTTGGACTTCCGAACGGGTCGTGGAAACGTGAGCGTGAGACCTTGTTCCCCGCCTTGCAGCGTCACCTGCTCAGTCTGCATGCGGACACCATTCACCAGAAACCCCGCTTCAGCAGCTGCCACCTGGACCGGCGTGCGAAGAGCCTGACCACGACCTTTTGCATCCGTCACCCATAACGGACCGTCGGTACGGATCTCGAGCCGTAGCACGTCGGCCGATAGTAGAACTCTGATCGGCTCCGCCGCCTCTGCCCCAAAGGTCAGGCTGAATAGACACACTCCCGCCACAACGGCTCGATACATGTTCGCTCTCAATTGTTTCACCGGCGAAATATCCACGTGATGAAATAGAGTATCAAGCTCAGGATCACACTGAGAAGCAGGCTGGTTACAAGAGGAAACGAGAAGCTGAAGTTATCTCGTCGAATAGAAATGTCGCCAGGGAGCTTGCCGAACCATCCCAGAAGATTCCCAATTCCCGGAACGCGGTCTGCGATCAGCATCAACAAACCGACCAGCGCCACACATACCCCGACTCCGATGAAGACCTTGCCAAGATTTCCCCATTCAGCCATCAGCCTTGAGCCAAATGCTCTGCGATTTGCACCGCATTGAGCGCGGCCCCTTTGCGGAGATTATCGGACACCACCCAGAGATTCAGACCGTTCGTGATCGATTCATCTTCCCTGATACGGCCGATGTACACCTCATCTTTACCGGTTGCATCCAACGGCATTGGGTAGAGCTTCTTGCCTGGATCATCATACACAATGACCCCCGGCATAGCTGCCAGCGCCGCACGGGCTTCATTGGGCTTGAGCGGCCGTTCCAACTCTACGTTGATGGCTTCGGAATGGCAGCGCAACACCGGAACACGCACGGTCGTCGCCGTCACGCGAAGCGCCGGAGCTTCGAGAATTTTTCTTGTCTCCTTGGCAATTTTCACTTCCTCAGAACAGTCCCCTTCATGATTAAAGGAACCGATGTGCGGCAAGAGATTAAAGGCGATCTGATAGGGGTAGACTTCGGCCTTCGCATCACGAAATGCCAACAGATCTTTTGTCTGCGTCATGAGTTCATCCATGGCTGCAGCGCCGGTCCCGGACACCGATTGAAACGTTGTGACGACAACGCGCTTTACCCCCACCGCATCCTGCAGCGGCTTGAGCGCCATGACAAGCGGCGTCGTCGTACAGTTGGGAATCGACACAATGCCGCGAGGCATCGTCAGGAGAGCATGGGCATTGACTTCCGGCACGACCAACGGAACATCGGCTTCCATCCGAAAGACGCCGCTGTCGTCGATGACCACAACCCCGGCTGCTCCGAGCCGTTGACCATACTCGCGGCTGATGGCGTCGGTCGCTGAAATGAATGCGAAGTCCACACCGGCAAACGACGACTCCGGCATGGAGGTC
>Ga0207104_1183_pt1 | contig 15343 bp, 11 predicted proteins | sample Alteio_BWMinHeat_79_FD_153538 | JGI IMG/M metagenome (GOLD analysis project Ga0207104, IMG submission 153538) | Enriched cells from forest soil in Barre Woods Harvard Forest LTER site, Petersham, Massachusetts, United States -... | ecosystem: Environmental > Terrestrial > Soil > Temperate forest >...
GCCGCAACTAAATAAGCTGTAGCCATAGGGGTGCCATCCATAGTCGCTGGATTAATGGAGTTATCCGCCACATAAAGATTTTCCACTCCATAGACTCTTCCTCTACTGTCAACCACTCCCCCTTGATTCAACGGGGCCATGCGGCAATGGCTCTGCCAACATTGACAGGGCGCCACGATTTCTTTTATGAAAGTCGTTAAAAGATCAACGTCATCTAATATAGCTGGAGGAGGAAAGACAAGCTCATACTTTTCATCCATCGCATGAAGAGCTGTATTAATATTTTTTATGTAAGTTTGAAAAGTTTGAATATAGAGCGTTAAATCATCTGAATTGCTGAACATGCCGGAGCTGACGACCGGAGGATCAAATGGATTAAAACTGTTAAGAACAATCCGTCCTCTGCTTAACGGCTGAACAAGGTCAACTACAGCAAAAGCTATGCCGGGAATTGGATTGCTTGTTGTAATTCGAACCTTTCTGATTGCAGGGTCTCCCCCGGGCGCAGGCAACCAGGCGATTTGCGAAAAAATACTATTCCCCGGAAATTCAGAGCCACTGCATAACACAAAACTCAACAACTGATCTTGGTAACTTGTATTAGGGACGTTGGAAATATTAAATAAAAATGAGGGATCAAAATTATCGAGTTTGATATTGCTTGGCAACTGTCCGCAAGAAGTTCCTAATCCAGTTGGGGTGTCGTCAGGATTTGTAAGAAAAATTGTCGATAAAAGCGTTTGATCGGCAAGCGCTCCCACATTTGGATTGTCATATTTCACTCGTATGCCTAAAGATTCCAACGCGTCTTTAGGGCCTACGCCCGAGTGCATCAAGAAAGCGCTGCTGTATAGACCCCCGCAAACGATAACGCCTTTGTTGGCATACGCTTTTTTAATTTTACCATTATGAAAATATTCGACGCCAACAGCCTTATTGCCTTTCCATATTGTTCTAAGAGCTGTGCTCTTATATTTAATTTGCAACTTTCTGTCTCCCACGCCTTTACCTTCAGGCGTCACTACGCTTCCATTCAAAAAGGCGGTGGCGCTGCTTACTCTGTATTTGCCATTAGGTCCTGATTGCGTATTCTGCATTTGAGATGAAACGCCGATGGGTGTAAGAGGATCATTATAATCTAAAACAAATGGTAAACCTGTCGCCGCTATTTCCGCTTGAGTGAATTTGAGATCAAAGGCGGTCGGAATAGGAACTTGACGCACATTCACAGGGCCATTAAAACCTCTTAACGCCGGATTTGTGGTGACTCCTTGATAATTTTCCAGACTCTTGTAAATATTATTGATTGTAACTGTGGACCATTCCGGACCCGCAAGCGCTTCCCACTGAGAGTAGTCCGCTCCACGGGCCCACGCTCCGGCGTTGATCGCTGACGCTCCCCCTTCCGGCAACGCAATGGCCCATAAGAGTTCTCTATCGTCTGCGTTGGGTTGCGGAGGCGTGAACCCTATTTGCGAGTATGCAGAGCCAGTAAGCGTTGATAATACAGTGAAAATCGCATTTCTTGAGTATTTGATATCCGGAGTTTGACTCAGATTTTTTCCAGTGTGAAGGGCGATCACTGATGTGCTGGGATCGTCTGTAAGCAGCTTGGACATCGTCGCTCCAGCTGTCCCCACGCCTACTACAATGTAGTCCGCCTTTTCTTTCGCGCTCAGTGAAAAAGAAAAAAGAACACACAAAAAACAGATGATGTAATTGGCGCTTTTCATCAACGCTTCCTCCTAAAAAATTTTTAAATAGATTGTCTGTTTATCTTTTCTTTAAACCTGTCTCAGGCTGAAGGATAAGCAAATCCTTATGCGGAGAATGAAACTTAAACATGTTTTTAAGCGATCCCGCTACGGCGTCGAAAGACTGGTCCCCAATGCGTCCCAATTGCCAATTGTCTTCAATAAATCGCAAAACGGATGTCTGATCAATCAAAGAATGATCGACGTAATTTGATTTTGCATAAGGCGAAATCACCAATAAGGGCACTCTCATTCCATAACCCAATCGTCCTTGATAGGCCCCGGGAGGAGGATTGCCGGCGTCCCCAGGCGATAATAATGCATCAGCGGAGGTGTGAGACTGATTAATAATTGAAGGCATCACATGATCGTACCATCCCCCGCTGTCATCCCAAATGACGACAACAGCCATATGTTTCCATTCAGGGAGAAATTGAAGTCTATTTAGAGTGTTGACTAAAAAAAATTGGAACAAAAGTTGATCCGAATAGATGGGATGTCCATCTTGATATGCCGGCGGCTTGATGAAAGAAACGGCGGGTGTATTATGAATGTTGACAGCCGCCCAAAAATTTTCGAGGTCGTATTGATGATTCGCCTGATCTTGATATCCAATGTTTTCAATTGAAGAGGGCGGGAGATGATTCGGGTTGGAAGTTGACCGGTAATATTGAAAGGGTTCGTGATGCGGAGAGTAGTCCGCAACAGGCAGCCCATTGCTCCCTATATGAGTCTTCGAGCAGTCGCCAAATCCCCCCTGAAAATAACCCCAAGTGATGTTTTTTTCATTAAGCAAATTCCCAATGTTTCTTCCCGTCAACTCAACGGTCGGGGGCTTGGAACAGGCGTCAAAAACCGGATCAGGATCTCCAATAAGCGTTCCATCCACAGTGACGATTTCTCCGCTGCCAAGAATTAAATCCGACGGAATGGCCCCGTGAGTTAATCCGGAAATTAAATTGACATGACCCGGAGTGGAAGGAGCCATGTTTGTAGAAAAACAATTATCGCTCATGGCGAAACGCTGCGCATAATTCCATAAAGCAGTCACTGTGTTGCCGTCATAGTAGCCCATGGAGGTGATATCGTCCGAATTGACTTGTACGAATTGATCCAATAGTCCGCCATGCGCCTCTTGTTGCAATTGCGTATAATGGTGCGCCGGCTCGCTAGTCATGGCTTGAGATCGGTCTAAACGAAAAGGCGGAGAAGCGTTCGTATTGTGATTGAATAAAGCTTTTGTCAATCCATTCACTGTGGGAGTGTTTTTTTTCGCCCTAAAACAAGGCTCCCCGAGTGGGTTGAGCGCGCGTGGATATGTTCCGAATAGATGATCGAAGGAGCAATTTTCCGGGATAATGACCACAAGGTATTTGATCGGAGTTTGCGTTTTAAATTTTTTGGCGCTGCAATGAGAGGCTTCACCCTTTGCGAACGACATTAGACTGCAAAAAACAGCCATGAAAAACAGGGATTTTGGTAAGCGGAAATTTCTTTTCATAGCAACCGTGGGTATGCTGTAGAATCTTATAAAACCTCCTTTTATATAATTTTATTTTTTATTTTACGCAAGGGAATTGCTTCTCTTTAATTTTATTGAGGAACTACTACATTGTTGGATGAAACCAAAAGCCCGATATCTTAATCATTTTTGCATCATTCTTTTTCTCATTATGTAGCCCACACTAAGGTGTAGCGAGCCCTAGCGAGCGGAACCGCAGGTGTGGGAATCAATGAACACGCGAACTAACCAGGGACCTGGTTCTTCATTTTTTATCTTTTTCCCCTCTTTTTAAAATCGAAGGCTTAAATATTTTTCTGTAAAAAAAGCAAAAAAGACAAAAAGAAGAACTGGTCCCCAGTTAGGTCATGTATTCATATGTTCCCACACCTGCGGTTCCGCTCGCTAGGGCTCGCTACACCTTAGTGTGGGCTACATAATGAGAAAAAGAATGATGCAAAAATGATTAAGACATCAAGCTCTTGATCTTACTTAGCAAAGCGACTTTCCTATCAAAAATCGCTTTTATGGCAAATAGATGAAAATAATATTAAATTTCCGCCTATTATTTAATTGCTTTACTCAATTTTATAGTAATAAATAATATAATCTAGTTGAATAATAATTTAAATAAATATTATAATTAACTATGTTTATTAATTTACTTGAGGTTTTTTTATGAATATTAATGGAAAGATTGAAAAATATTTTGATGTTGTTATTGAGAGTAACAAATTTTATATTGTCGAAACTCTCGAAAAACAAAAAAAACACGGGTCAGCGGTTCATACATTAAATAAAATAGTGGAAATAATCGAAAAAAAACTGGAATATGCCGCTGCTGATCATCAAGATAAATACTCAAAATTATCCAGAGAAACTCTTGTAAAAATTCTCAAACAGAGGTCCTCTGAAATCGCTAATGGATATAAATTAAAGACATCAACATTAAATCCATTTAATCAAAAAAAACAAATTAATATGGCGCTTGAAAGGATCGAAAATCCTATTTCTCCTTCAGATGCGTTACGCTTGCCTAAAGACTTAATTACAGAAATTTTTAAGTATCTAGAGACGCCAGACATAGCGACTTTTACACAGGTAAATCGCGATGGAAGAACACGCGGTGCACAGGCCTTACTTAAACGCGCTCGTGAATTTGGATATGAAGGAAATGATCATGTAAAAGCAATCGCATATATAAAGGCTTTATTTAAAGAAGTTCAAGTTTTTTGCAGCTATGGATACGTCAACAGGAAATATTTCTCTTTTGACAAACAAATGACTATTAATTCTGAAAAAACTCTAGAAAATCTCAAAAATTTAACTACCGAAGATATTTTTTCCCTATTTTCCAATGAGAGCATTTACTCCCCATCATTTCAGAAATTAAGGAAGTTATTCAATGTTAAACGCGGGGCAATAGTAAAAGAATGCAGCGATCATAGCAAACAAAGAGGGAATCAAGCGCTGCTTTTAGCTGCTAAAAACGGTGAAAAAGGCATCGTTGAACTTCTTCTACAGCATGGCGCTGAGATCAATGCACAGGATCCAGAGAAGCAAACGCCATTAGCCTTGGCGACTATAGCAGGAGCAAAAGATGTCGTTGCTTTTCTTATCAAACAAGGCGCTGATGTCAATACGACAAATATCCGAGGCAACACTCCATTGATCTGTTCTACTCAGGCTTCACCTGAAATAACTCAGCTGCTGCTGGAGAGTGGGGCGGCGGCAAAGATTAACGAGGCCGGATATGAAGCAGAGACTGCCTTACATTTTGCCGCTGAAAATAGCGGCATTCCAACTATTGAACTTCTTTTACAGCATGGAGCTAATATTAATGCAAGAAATCGGTTTGGTCAAACGCCATTGGCGCTAGCAACCCTAAAAGACAGGAAAGATATTGTTGAATTCCTTATCACACGGGGCGCGGATGTCAATACGATAAGCACACGAGGAAATACCCCGCTGATCGGCGCTTCTCACAGTTCACCTGAAATAACTCGGCTGCTGCTCGCGGCAAGGGGGACGGAAATGATTAATCATGCAGGCTCGGATAGAATGACCGCCTTGCATTTTGCCGCTGAAAATGGCGCCATTGAAACTATTGAGCTCCTTTTACAGCATGGCGCTGATATCAACGCAAGGGATCAACAAGGTCGAACGCCATTGGCTTTAGCCATTTTACAAGGAAGAGAAGACATTGTTGCTTTCCTTATTAAAAAAGGCGCGGATGTCAATACAATAAATGTAAGAGGATCTACCCCATTAATGCTATCTATGGGTATTTCCTCGTCTCATGACATTATTTATTCATTACTCGAAGCCGGAGCAATAATTAACTGTGCCGATAATTACGGCAGCACCGCCTTACATAGCGCTGTTACGATGGAGAGTGATGTTCAAACTATTGCGCTTCTTTTACAATACAAAGCTAATGTCAACGCGAAGAATGGAGATGATCAAACGCCATTAGAATTAGCAATTCGCTGGGGGAGGGGAAAAGTCATTAAACTCCTTAAACGACATCAAAGAAGCATATAAAACCTTCCCTTCGCGCAGCGTCTGGAGTGCGTGCGACTTGTCGCCGCTTTGGAAGACCTCGACTCGTCGAGGTCGAAGCGTACATCTAGAATATCTAAAAGCTAGCGAAAAATTACACCTGGAAACGTTTTGCTATCGATGGCATGACCTATTCACCGTAAAAACGCCAGCTTTTAGATGTTTTAGATTTACGCTTCGACCTCGACGAGTCGAGGTCTTCCAAAGCGGCGACAAGTCGCGCGCACTCCAGACGCTGCGCGAAAGGAAAGGTCCTAATAAACGTCGTTCAAATCAGAAGACACGTAGTCTTGTAAATCTTTGATGATTTCAACATATTTATCTTCGTTTTTTATCCAAAAAGCTGTTCCCATTCCAAAAGGAACATGAATTTCTATGTAATTCTCCGGAACAACAACTCGACCATAACCATAAACATCATCTAAATGCCTAATTTCTTTACGAGCTACATCGTGAGCGACAATTATAGGAACTTTATTAAAAAGCGTCTGAACCAAATCTCCACGGATGCAAATCCCAGCGTCCACAAAAGCCATATCAATTTCATTAACAGCTGTTTGCTGCTCGATAAAGTTGTTTAGGTCATCCAAAAACGAAGGGTCGATTAATGCATAGCTTCGGCAATAAACCGGTTGATATGCAGCTGCCTTATAGACACTCTCAGAGCCCATGTATTTATAACGCGCCCAACTCACATCCAGACCATTTCCGGCAAAATAGGCAATAGGCGTCCACGTGTTGCAATTGCGATACAAATCAATACAATATTTTAGCCACTCCGGACCGCTTCCAGGAGTTACAAATTCGACGGAAATCACCTTGTTGCTGTTGTCGATGAAATATTTTGTTGAGAACCCCACTCCAAATTCCAAAAAGGTTCTCACCGGCATTTTGTTGAATATTTTTTTAAAGTGACGAACATGTTCAGTATAACCTGTCTTAGCGCCAATATCCACCAACCATTCTTCCGTAATTTCATCCGCATTTGTGATCCAGGTCGTAGCGGAAGCGTTTATGCAAAACCCAAATACAGCGAAAAAAGCCGCCAAAAAATAACGTTTCATCAACCCTCCAATAAAGAAAATCAAACATTTTAAGAGCTATACTTAAAAAATAAATTTTTGTATAGCGTCATATACATACGGGGCTAAGAAGGCAACCAGGGCGTCCCGCCCTGGTTGCGTGTATTATCTTCAATGCTTTTTGCCTACAAAACAGGGCGGGACGCCCTGGCTACCTTCCTTACCCATACGCATAAAAACCTATTGATTTTTTTTTCAACTTGTCGCACCTTGATTTTAAAAGTTGCATCTTATACCAGGACTAGGGGTTTTATGAAAAATTTTTGGAAGAGTTTTTGTTTGTTGTTAATGACATCCATACTGGTTTCCATTAGCGCTCACGCACAAGCTCAAAGCTTTTATGATTCTTGTTGTGAAGACCCTTGTAATGCAGGCGGCAACAACTTTTATGCTGAAATTTTAGGCGGCGCGAATTTCTTGCAAACTGACGCCAGCGGCGGAATCAAATATAAATATCAAACGGGATATATTGTTTCAGGTTCTTTGGGCTATCGGTGGCGCTATGGATTACGCCTGGAGGGCGAATATGCATTTAGAAAGGACTCTTTGAACAAAGTGCATTTTTTTGGACGCAGCTTTTCCATGCATGGGCATTTCCAATCATCCTCTTATCTAGCTAATCTGTTATGGGATCTACCCTTGTCCAACTGGGGATGTAATTGCTGGGGGACTCAGCCCTTCATCGGCTGCGGCATAGGGTATGATTGCCAACAGCTGCGTGCGCATAATGAAGCATTTGTTGTAAGCGGAAACAAAAAGCATTTCGCCTGGCAGGTGATTGCAGGATTAAGTCATCCATGCTTTTGCAATACGGACATTTCCCTAGAATACAAATTTCACAAAGGCGGTTTTAGCCATATCTACAACCACTCCATTGGGGTAGGACTAACATATAATTTTGGAAATTTTTTATAAAGGAACAAGCATCACCGTGATGTCGTCATCCGATCCGGCCAATCGAGCGCGCACAGCTATCTCTTGAGTCTTTTCAAGCAATGGCCGCTCTTTATTGGCCATCAAAAATCTTCCGATATCGTTGCTTGATGCGACATTCCATAAACCATCGCTTGCGCATACAAGAGTCGGGTTCTTGTCTTTGATGCCTTTTAAGGAAATTTTCGTGATCCCGGGACGCGCTGACATCACCCAATAATCCGCTCCACCATTTACCCCAGGATAGTGGTCGCCCATGGACCGAGCTGGCGCGAAAATTCCATTCACTCTTGGCACCCCCTCATAAAGGGTTACACGGCCGCCTCTTTTCTCAATGCGTTTTTTTTCTCTTGGATTTGCAGGATCGTTATCTTCAGACAATGGAATTACTTTTTCATCCGTGCACAAAATAATTCTCGAATCGCCAAGACCTGCAGTCCAAAGTGTGTCGCCTATTTTCAAAGTGAATGCGACTGTTGAGCCGCCATTTTTGGGAACCTTTTCATTGAGGAGAACTGTTGTAAGCTTTAGAGCGTTGAACATTCCTATGTCGGAAAGAAATTCCGGATTATATTTCTCTATTAAATACACAAGGGCTTTAAGAAGATTTACCCTGCAATAAGCGGCAACAACATGTCCTTTTTTTCCATGCCCATCAAAAACTCCGTAAACTGCGCCAAAACATCTTATTCCGCCACTGGAGAATGTAATTTTTCCCACCAAGACATCATCTTGCATAGGCGATGCAGGGGTCTTTTGATTACGAAGTCTGACAACCGGAACACTGCCTATTTGCGGACCAGTCATTTTTTTTATGTGATTTAACTGTTCAGTCTGATTTTGAACTTCATGAAATTTTGGATAGTTCTCGTATATATCCGCATATAATTCTTGCCCACTCAATTTACATTCTAGATCCTTTCCAGCTCTTTCTAAAGCGCGCACAAGTTTATCCGCCACGGCTTCTTCAGCGTTTTTATATTCGTCCTCTTTTTTTATTTCTTCATCTGTCATTTTGCGATATTCACGTGGATGCGGGCCGATCCAACAGGACGGCTGGAAATTTGAATAAAAAGGGAGCGGTGCAGGAGGAGAGGGCGGTTTTGCAGGAGAAGGAGGCTGTTTTGCAGGAACGGCGCTAGGTGAAATTCGTTTATCTCTACAAGAAGAAACAAGCCATACCACCGTTGTAAATGGCACGCTGACCGCGACTGTAATAGCGGGAATAACTTGGAAGGCGGCAAGCGCAACAACTCCAACGGTCAGTGTGGTGGTCACAGTCACCACCTTAGGTTGGCGGCGCAGAGACGCACAATCTCTTGAAAAAACACTTTGGCCGCAAGCTCTCATCGCATCTAGCATATTTCAAATTTTATTGCATGTTAGAACAAAAAAGACAAGTGAAAATGAACGCCTGCGTCGAAATCACAGTGACAAAAAACAGCTTTTTCATTATCAAAATAAGGGCATAAAAATACCGGGGTGTGGCGCAGCTTGGCTAGCGCGCTTCGTTCGGGACGAAGAGGCCGCGGGTTCGAATCCCGCTACCCCGATTTAGGCTTTTTTTATCCCTTCCTTCGCGCAGCGTTTGGAGTGCGTGCGACTTGTCGCCGCTTTGGAAGACCTCGACTCGTCGAGGTCGAAGCGTGAATCTAGAATATCTAGAAGCTAGCTTAACGTTAACTTGGAAAGCGTTTTGCTATCGACAATATGACCTGTTCAACGTTCAAAATGCCAGCTCTTAGATATTTTAGATTTACGCTTCGACCTCGACGAGTCGAGGTCTTCCAAAGCGGCGACAAGTCGCACGCACTCCAAACGCTGCGCGAAGGTTTGTCTTACCTAGTCACGGTATGGAAAAAAAACACCGTATTCTCGTTGATGATAATCACGATGGCTTGTGAATTTTTGCCCGAGAAGAATAATTGTCCCTAAACAGGGCATGCCTAAAATAATGCCGCCGGCGATATTAGCCAAGCCATGCGCTATATGCGCGATGGAATACTTTAGCAATGTTCTAGCAGTCCCATTGCATAGAGCTGGAATCGCAGCGAAAATTGTCACAGCGATACTGATGATAGTCTGCATAATGCCAAGACCTATTTTTACGATAGCCGGAAGAAGCCCTCCAATTGGCACGATCATTGCTTTATTTAATTGATTTTCAAATCTTGGCAGAGAATAATTTTCAATATTGTGTAAACAATCTATCTCTACTTTTTCTACGGAACACATAAAACTCCTATTTGTTTTTTTTATCTAAATTTGAAGTTCGAGAAAATAGCGAAGCGATCACGGAGACAGCCAGGACAATCGCCATAATCCCCAAAGCAATCGCCGGAGGAACTTGTATATAATTCGACAGCAACATTTTCAATCCAATCAAAATTAAAAGCGCGGCTAGACCGTAATGCAGGTAAGCGAATGCGCGCATCGCATCCGCTAAGACAAAGTATAAAGCGCGCAACCCCAGAATTGCAAAAATATTGGATGTGTAAACAATAAAAGGATCAGTGGTGATCGCCAAAATGGCCGGCGCCGAATCAAGAGCGAAAAGAATATCCGTTGTTTCAATGACAATTAAAACCACAAACAAGGGCGTAGCCCAACGCCGTTTCTCCTTGAAAATAAAAAACTTGTTTCCATGATATTCATTAGTGATCGGCATCCACTTTTGAAGCAATTTTATAACCGGATTTTTTCCAGGATCAAATCCTTGCGATTTTCCACTCCCTAACTGAATGCCCGTAATAATCAGGTAAATTCCAAATAGGTAGATCACCCAATGAAACAAATGGATGACAATCAATCCTGTAAAAAGGAAGAGCGCACGCATCGCGAACGCCCCGACCACCCCCCAAAACAACACCTTGTGGACATATTGCGGCGGTGTTGAAAAATAAGAAAAAATAATCAGAAATACAAATAAATTATCGATGCTAAGCGCTTTCTCAATTAGATAACCAGACAGAAAATTAAAGGCCGCTTCCGATCCACGAGTAAAAAAAAGTCCCACGCAAAACAGCAGCGCCAGGACGATCCAGGCTGCGCTCCAAACTAAGGCTTCTTTATAGCCAATCACTCGTTGATTGCGATGATGATAGGTTAAATCAACTCCCAGCATGCCTATAATGAAGACGCTGAATATGATCCATATCAAAATTTCACTTGCCATGAGGGCCGCTAAAAGGGGTTGGGGATGTCAAGGAAATGGTGTTCTACGCCAAAGCGTTCTTTAAGATGCTCCCCAAGCGCTTGCGGCCCTATGCGCTCGGTGGCCGAATGTCCTAGCGCAAAGAAATTAATCCCTTCTTCGTACGCCTGATGCCAAACAGGTTCATCGAAACTGCCTGTTATAAAGCAATCGACGCCGGCGGAAATCGCCTCGGAAATGCTTCTGTGGGCTCCGCCCGAGATAAGCGCGGCGGTTTTTATCTTTGAGGGGCCTCCCAATGCGCAATGAGCGGGATGCTGATAATATTCCTCAAGCCTCCATCGAAATTTATCGCGCGAAATCGAAGGAACGCGTCCCCTAACGCCCAAAAGGATGTTTTTATTTTTAGTTATTCCGAAAGGCTGTAATTCAGTCCACCCCATATCGCGCGCCGCTTTCCAGTTATTGCCAAGCTCCTGGTGGGCGTCTAGAGGCAGGTGATAGGCGATCAATGAGATCTCATGTTTTAATAGAAGATTCAACTTATCGCGTTTGCTTCCGGCAATGACGTAGCTGTCTCCGGTCCAAAATAATCCATGGTGAACGATTAAAGCGTGCGCGCCGCATTTAATCGCTGCATGAATGGTCGCCAAGCTTGCAGTGACTGCAGTGGCGATGCGGGTGATTTTTTCCTTTCCTTCAACCTGCAAGCCATTATTGCAGTAATCAGGCAGCGCGCCGTTTTGCAATAGTTCGTCTGTATAGGCGCATAATTCCTTCAAAGTCGTCATTTTCAAAACCGTTGTAATATAATTAATATAACGTCAAGATAGCGTATTTCACATTCCAGATAAAGGAAAACCACTATGAAATCAACAGACGCATACTCCGCGCGCATCGCGAAGGAGGCGGCCGGCAAAGCCGCCGCTGATTTAATAGAAGAGGGAATGCTGATTGGACTCGGAACTGGTTCAACAGCGGCGTATTTTATCGCCCGCTTGGGCGAACGATGCCGCAGTGGCTTGAAAATTCAAGCCGTGGCCACCTCTCAAGCGTCGCACGAACTGGCGACAGCGTTGGGAATTCCGATGGCTGATCTTGATCGAGTGACAACGCTGGATCTGACTGTGGATGGAGCCGACGAGATCGATGCGCAAAAGCGTATGATTAAGGGTGGCGGAGGAGCCTTGTTGCGTGAAAAAATCGTTGCAAATATGAGTCATGAAATGCTTGTCGTTATTGATGAAAGTAAAAAAGTGCAATCTCTGGGCGCCGCCTGTTTGCCCGTGGAGATCGTGCCGTTTGCGCATCAGGCCACAATCTATAAAATTGAGCAAATGGGTTTTTCAGGCGTGATTCGGACTACGAAAAATTCGCAGCGTTTACTCACGGACAATCATCATTACATCTATGACATTCGTTTGCCACATCCGTGTCATTACCCGGAAAAAATCGCAGAACAGCTGCGTTCGATCCCCGGCGTGGTGGAAACGGGCTTTTTTCTTCATCTTGCTGGAAGAGTGATTCAAGGGTTTGGAGATGGACGCATCGAAATCTGGTAACTCGGATTGGCGTTATAAGCGTGACGAAAAAAGAGGCGTAAACTAGAATTTGAATAACGTTGCATTGGGGTCAGGCCTGACACTATGACACTTTTTGAAAGCGCCAGTATGGCGCTTTCAAAAAGTGTCATAGTGTCAGGCCTGACCCCAATGCATAACTGAGGAGACGCGAATGTTGTCAGAACTGATTCAATTGACTTTCGATAAGATTATGCAGACACGGGCCTATACGGTGGTTATTTTAGGGACAAAGGAAAAGCGTTTTGCAATCTATACGGATCCAAGCATCGGCAAGATCCTGCAAATGTACCTCACAGATACGGAAAAAGCTCGTCCTCTGACGCATGATCTGATGAGTTCAATCTTTACAGGTTTAAATGTCCGCGTCAAACAGGTTGTGATCAATGATGTTCAAGAAACTATTTATTACGCTCGTTTATTTTTGGAGCAAGAGTTAGGAGAAATACGCCACATCCTCGAAATCGATGCGCGTCCAAGCGACTGCATTACATTAGCGCTGCTCACGAACGCGCCTGTATTTTGCACGCGTGAAGTCCTGGATAAAACAATTCCTGTTGAAGAGTAGTGACTTTCTAATATTGCATGTTGAAATTTTTTTCCGCCAACTCCATGAGGCTTTCAATAGCCTCATTAGCGTCTTCTCCCGTCGCCTTTACCCGGATTTTCGCCCCTTTCGAGGCGGCGAACATCAAAATTCCCAAAAGCGATTTGGCGTTCGCTCTTTTCTTCCGGTAATACAGCACGACCTCAGATGTATATTTAACTGTGCATTTGACAATTTCGGTCGAGGGCCGCGTATGCAATCCGCGATCATTGCGTATTGTGAACGTCCCTTGCGCTGTGATGAGTTTGTGCGTCATAAAGTCAGAAATACCTGCTTAATGATTTTAACGCAATTGAATTGAATTAAATAGTTCTTTGAATGAATAGTTTTAAGGCGATGTACTACCACAGAGCCCACAGAGAGAGTCATATTAAAACGAAGACCCGTTCCAATATTGAGTTGAATTGAATAGTTCTTTGAATGAACAGTTTTAAGGCGATGTACTACCACAGAGCCCACAGAGCGCACAGAGAGAGAGTCATGTTAACTGTTCATTCAAAAGGCAATTCAACTCAATACAGGAACGAGTCTCCGTTTTAATATGAATCTCTCTCTGTGCGCTCTGTGGTAGTATATCGCCTTAAAACTGTTCATTCAAAGAACTATTCAATTCAATACAGGAACGAGTCTCCGTTTTAACATGAATCTCTCTCTGTGCGCTCTGTGGGCTCTGTGGTAGTATATCGCCTTAAAACTGTTCATTCAAAGAACTATTCAATTCAATACAGGAACGAGTCTCCGTTTTTATGAATCCCTCTCTAACAGAATGAGCATAATGCCGCATGCGGCATTATGCTCATTCTGTTATATTTATGGTTCAGCGGGAATCGCTGGAGTTTTTTATCGCTGGAAAATAGCGTTGCTTCTAGAATTGCTTTTTCTTTGCGTATACCTTAGGAGGAAGTCATGAGTAAAGCGCGGAATGAAACATTACAAGCCGATCGCTGGAATGTTGAAGCGATGTATCCATCGATGGAAGCGTGGAAAAAAGATTTCGAAGAGGTCACAAAAGGCTCTCAACAGCCGCACTGGCCTGAGCTGACGGCATATAAAGGCAAATTGAAGGATGGAGCGGCGACGCTAAAAGCCGCCTTGGAAATTTATCTGACGATCAGCCGCCGCCTGTCCAAACTGTATGCCTTTGCGCATTTGCGTCATGATGAAGAACTCACAAATGATGAAAATAAAGCCTCCTTCAGCTATGCCATGGCAGCCTTGCACGACTTCAGCCAAGAAACCGCATGGTTTGAGCCTGAGCTGCTCGCCCTATCCGATGACGTCATTAAAACTTATTTGGGGTCGCCTCTCTTGACCGAATACCGCTTTCATTTAGAAAAAATCATCCGCATTAAACCGTATGTCCTGGCTCCTGAACAGGAAGAATTGATGGCTCTCTCCGGAAATGCTTTGCAATCCACTCACAGGGCGTTTTCTGCAATCAATGACGCCGATTTTAAATTCGGCGCGGTGGTTGATGGATCCGGAAAGGAACGTGAATTGACCCATGGCCTTTACGGCGTTTACCTGCGTGATCAGGACCGCACTCTGCGCAAAAATGCATTCCTGAAAATGCATGGCGTTTACGATGCGTATAAAAACACGCTCTGCGAATTGTTGAATGGACAGATCCAAGGGCATCTTTTCAATGCGCGGGCGCGCAAATATGACTCTTGTCTCGACGCCGCCCTATTTCCAAAAAACATCGATGCAGCGGTTTATCACGCCCTGATAGAGGCTGTGCGCGGCGGCATTAAGGAGCTTCATCGCTATGTGACGCTTCGTCAACGCCTGCCAGGCGTCGATCAATTGCATCTATACGATATGTATGCGCCCCTAACGCCCAATCTCGAAATCAAAATGTCCTTTGCTGAAGCTGAAGACGTGATCATTGAATCGGTCGCTCCTCTCGGCGCGGAATATCAAAACACCCTAAAAAAAGGACTTAAAGAGCAGCGGTGGGTCGATCGATATGAAAACAATAATAAAAGATCCGGAGCCTATTCCAGCGGATGTTATGACAGCATGCCTTATATTTTGATGAACTATAAAGGAACCCTGCGGGATGTCTTTACGCTGGCTCATGAAGCGGGACATAGCATGCACAGCTTCCTAACTCACAAACACCAGCCTTATCACTATGGAGATTATCCGATTTTCTTAGCGGAAGTGG
>Ga0207104_1047_pt1 | contig 15326 bp, 12 predicted proteins | sample Alteio_BWMinHeat_79_FD_153538 | JGI IMG/M metagenome (GOLD analysis project Ga0207104, IMG submission 153538) | Enriched cells from forest soil in Barre Woods Harvard Forest LTER site, Petersham, Massachusetts, United States -... | ecosystem: Environmental > Terrestrial > Soil > Temperate forest >...
CGGATCTTATAGACCATACGGTACTGCGGCCGGAGGCGACGAAGTTCGATGTCCTGCGATTGTGCCAGGAGGCGAAGGAGCATCGATTCACCGTGATTTTCGTCCCGCCTTGTTATGTGGATGAAGCGGTGGCCGCTGTCGTGGGCGCGGCGATCCGCGTCGGCATCCCTATCGGGTTTCCCCTGGGTGGTCACACAACGAAGACCAAAGTCGCCGAAGCTGTTGAAGCGGTCGCGCGCGGCGCGCAGGTGCTGGATATGGTCCTGAATGTGAGCCGGTTGAAGTCGGGAGATCATGAGCATGTGCGAAGGGACATTGCTGAAGTCGTGCATGCGACACCAGGCGTCGAACACAAAGTCATACTCGAAACCTGTTATCTGACACCGCAGGAAAAACGTACAGCCTGTCAGTTGGTCGTGGAGACGGGAGCTGACTACGTGAAGACGTCGACCGGGTTCGGCGCCGGTGGTGCGACGGTCGAGGATGTGAGACTGATGAAAGAGGCTGTGGCCGGTCGGGTAAAGGTGAAGGCCTCGGGAGGCATCAGAGACTGGAAGACCACGCTCGCCATGCTAGAAGCCGGTGCGGATAGGATTGGCACCAGTGCAAGTCTCGCCATTGTGGATGAGTGGCGACGGCAGCGACCGCCTACCTCATAACAACGCATCTCCATATCCCATGAGTTTCTGTTCTGGTATAGTGCGCCCATGATTAATCGTGTCATTGTACTCGTGATCGATGGACTCGGCGTCGGGGCTCTGCCCGATGCGGCTGAATACGGCGATGCCGAATCCCATACCCTGTCTCATTTGGCCGATGCGGTTGGGGGCCTCAGCCTTCCCACGCTGGAAGCGCTCGGGCTTGGCCACATCACGGAGATTAAAGGTGTGCGGACGATGTGGCAGCCGCAAGGGTGCTTCGGTCGTCTAGGATTTCTTTCGAAGGGTGTGGATTCCATGGTCGGCTATTGGGAAATGGCGGGCCATCTCACGGACGAGGCTGGGCCGCTGTATCCCAACGGATTTCCTCCTGACATGATCGCAGTCATTGAGCAGGCGTTTGGCCGCAAGGTGATCGGCAATCGCCGTGCCTCAGGAACGGTCATGTTGCGCGAGTGTGAGGCCGAGCATCTGTCGTCGGGTGCGCTGATCGTCTGGACGGATGGACGACGAACCTGTCATGTGGCGGTGCATGAGAATGCGATGCGTCGTGACGAATTATTTCAGCGTTGCCGGGACGCGAGGAAATTGCTCAAGGACCCTTGGGGAATTTGGCGTGTGTCGGCCCATCCTCTCTTGGGTGAGGCCGGTGGGGTCCAGTTCAGTCCGCAACCTCGTCAGTTCGTGCTTGAACCTCCGGGGCCGACCATATTTGATGTGCTGAATCGCGCGAGTCAGATCCTGGTCGGGGTGGGAAAAGTCAGCGATCTCTTCAGTGGTCGCGGGCTCACGAGTTCCCTTCCGGTTGGACCGTGGACGGTGCTATTGACCGAGGTCACGAAAATGTTGAGAAAGGTTCCACGCGGACTGATTTTTGTCGGGCTTGATGTCCTGGAATCGGATGCGGCACAGTCAGCCGCGGCGCTCCAAGATTTTGATCGACGGCTTCCCGGGTTGCTGGACCAACTTCGCCCGGGCGACCTGCTTGTCCTGACGGGGAATCATGGCCGGGATATGACGAAGGCGGATCATGTCCCGACCAGGGAATATGTTCCGCTCTTGACCACCGGGCCGAAGTTGGCGCAGGGGGTTCATCTCGGCATCAGGGCGTCGGCTGCCGATCTTGGACATACCATCGTAGAAGCCCTGCAAGGGGATCAATTTCCTGTGGGTGAGAGTTTTCTCGATGCGCTCCGCGCAGGGTGATAGATGTCGCTTCGTACGTCGTACGATTCCCGACTCACAGAACTGCATATCGAGTTGCCGCCGCCGCCGCAACCGTTAGCGACCTACGTTCCGGCTGTTCAGGCCAGAGGCCTCTTGTTTTTGTCCGGCGTCCTCCCAATGCGGGACGGACAGTTGGCATTCTCCGGTAAGCTTGGACGTGATCTGACGGTCGAGCAGGGGATGGAATCGGCCAGACTCGCGCTTCTGAATGCACTCGCGATTGCCAAACAGGAACTCGGGACATTGGACCGAATTACGCGCGTCGTGAAGCTCGTCGGGCATGTCGCGTCGGCGGAAGGTTTTGTGCAGCAACCCCAAGTGCTCAACGGGGCTTCTGACCTACTGGTTCAGATCTTTGGAGAATCCGGTCGCCATGCACGTGTGGCGGTGGGGGCTGCGGAGTTGCCTCGCGGAGCCCCCGTCGAAATTGAAGTAATCTTCTCCGTCTCCTAATCGCTGGTCCGAGCCGGCCAGGAACGCTTGACTGGTAAAGGCTCGCCGGCTTGACTCTCCAAAAAACTGCTTGCTATAGTTCGATTGCTCCGTTGCTTCATCCACGTTGTACCTTTTCTAACAGAATGCTGAAAAATCGGCACGTATAAGAAGACCGTTATGGGGTCTATCAGGTTTGTCTTGTGCCTGTGGCCGGTTTGGTTCGAAGTGCAAAGACACTAGCCAATCCAGATAGATCAGAGAAACTACATGAACCAATTTATGAATACGTTTGTCACCGGCGTGTGGACAATGACGTTGTGGGCCGGACTGAGCGTCGGCGTGTCAGCGGCCACTCCGTCCGTGCTCGAGTTACATCCGTCAACGGCGGTTCCTGGCGCCACTCTGTCCATCGGCGGAAAGGGGTTCGGCGCATTTCGATCCGTGCAGGTCAATCGCGTGACGGTCGGTGGGTTTCCGGCGTTGATTCAGCGATGGGAGTCCGACCTGATCGAAGTGAAGGTTCCTTCCAAGGCTCAATCCGGTTCCGTTGAAGTCATGGCCGGGAAGAAGAAGATGACTGCCGGGATGTTGACAGTGGTACGGCCGACCATTACCGCCTTGACGCCGGAAGAGATCGAACCAGGCCATACGGTGCAGGTTGCCGGTATGCATTTCGGTGTCACGGCTGGTCCTCGCGATCCCAATACGATGTTCGGAGTCAACGATGTGATGATCGGGAACGTGGTTGTCAGGCCGCGCCGTTGGAAAGATGACCTCATCGAAGTCGAGGTTCCCGCGAATGCTTCATCGGGCGACCTGGTGGTTCGATTGGCCTCTTCCGACCCCTTGCCGGATGGATCCTGTTGCGTTCCGGTCCAGTACACGGTGAGCAACGCCATTCCGCTGAAGCTGATTCCCAGCGTTCGCGTCGATCCCGTCAGTGGACCGGTCGGAACCAAAGTCGTCCTGTTCGGCCAGGGTTTTGGCGCGACGAAGGCCGCTGCTGACAAGGTGACGTTCGGAGGACATCTTGCCACCCTCGCCCAGTGGTCCGATAACGCCATCGTCGTGCATATTCCGATGGATGCAGAGACAGGGCCGATTGTGCTGACGCTGCAGGGACGTGAGCGAACGGTCGGGACCTTTACGGTTCACGTGCCAACAGTGACTGCCATAACTCCTCCTGCCGCCCCAATCGGTACGCTCCTCAGAATTAGCGGAGAACATTTCGGATTCTATTCGGAAAGTGGAGCGACCCCCTATGCCTTTACCGATTTCAATACGGGAGAGAATCGAGTGGATATCGGCGGGGTTCGCGCGGTCGTCTATCGCTGGCAGGACGATCGCATTGATGTGTGGGTGCCCTTCAGTGCGAAGAGCGGGCCGGTCGTGGTCTATCGAGGCGCGACGAAGCCCAACTCCGACGGCTCCTGTTGTGCGACGAAGGAGACGGTACAGACTGACGCGGGGGTCTTTACGCTTGTGACGCCGAAGATCGATTCCTACAGCCCTCACTCAGGCGGACTCGATGAGCTGATTACCATTAAAGGGTCGGGGTTCGGTTCGTTCTTGAAAACAGCCGAGCATGCCGATTTGGGCCTCAACCAGGGGGCCTACAAGCGCCGGGACGATATCGAATTGGGTGAGAACGTTTCACGTACGGAAGTGTTGTTCAGCAATGTCGCGGCACAGGTGATGTCCTGGACGGATACGGAGATCGTCGTGCGAGTGCCTCATCGGAATCTCTATGGTGTGGGAAAGCGCAATGAGTTTTCCAACGACCTCGCTACCGGGCCGTTGATTGTCCGGCGCGGCTCCTGGGATGTGCAGCCCGACGATACATGTTGTACTCCGAAGAAGTGGCTGACGTTGGACGTGGGCACGTTCACCATCGTAGCTAAAGGTATGCCCGATCCGGGCTACTTCAATAAAAACCGCCCTGACGCCGACACCAACCAGTGAGATACGGATTGCCGGGATCATGGCGTGTTCCGTCTCTCATCGCCGGAGGCTGGCTTGTGGTCGTGGTGCTGGCGATAGTGTTGTGCGTGTCGCCTGCCTGGACCGCTGACGCTCCTCTGACGGTTACCCCTCAAGTGAGCCCTACGGAAGCCATTCTGATGGGGATCTATTTTCATTCGCCTCAGCTGGGTTGGGCCGTTGGGTCCGGCGGTACGGTTCTGAAGACGGTTGATGGCGGGAAGAAGTGGAAGAAGGTTGTCAGCGGCACCACAGCAACCCTCTCTGGCGTCTTCTTTGTCGACGAGAAGCAGGGGTGGCTAGTCGGAGCCAATGGGACGATTCGCCGCAGTCAAGACGGGGGACATACCTGGCATGCGCAACTCCTCGATACGCAGGTACCGTTGTATGGTCTCTCGTTCGTGTCGCTCAGTGAGGGGTGGGTGGTCGGTGGTAACGGAACCATTCTTCATACGAAGGACGGCGGGTCCCATTGGGTCGATCAATCGAGCAAGACGAGTGCCGCGCTCTACGGCATTCAATTTCTCACCGCACAGCATGGGACGGTGGTGGGGGCAGTGGGAACCGTCTTGCTGACGGACGATGGCGGGGTGACGTGGACCCCGCAAGAGACGCAGGGGGCTGTCACGTTGTTCGATGTGTATTTTTCTGATATGTCGACCGGGTGGACCGTGGGTAATGCCGGTGCCATCTTCCACACGACTGATGGCGGGAATCACTGGATCGATCGCACATTACCCTGCAGCAGCACCTGTACGAAACTGACCGACCTCTTGCGCGTGCGCTTTACCGGCCCTCAGACCGGATGGATTGTGGGGGAACGGGGCATGGCCTATCGGACTACCGATAGCGGTTTCACCTGGGTAGAGCAGGGTGCGATCGCGAAGGTCTCGCTGTTCGGCCTCTCTTTCCCGATTGGAACAGAGGGTTGGGCTAGCGGAGAAAAGGGCACGATCATTCATCTAACGACGGGCCGCTGAATCCCTCCTATTCCATCTCATCGAGTCTTGATTGGAGAATGCTGAGCGCGGCGATCGTTGCGGTCTCGGCCCGCAAGATTCGTGGTCCGAGGGTGAGCGGGAGGAAGCCCTGCTCCTGTGCAAGTCGTTGCTCCTCCGGCGCCCATCCCCCCTCCGGCCCTATCAATACAATAATTGGATGCCCGCCGTCCTGTGGCAACGATATGGTCGCGAGCGATGGGCCGCTGGAGCGTTCCGCGAGCATGCCCTTCAAAGGTGCTGAGGCATAATGCCGGCAGATCTCTGCGAGGTCTACCGGGTCTGCGATGACAGGAAGGGTCCACCGTTCCGACTGTTGTGCCGCGTCCCGCGCAATGCGAGTCCATCTGGCCCGTTGATGTTCGAGGCGTTCCGGGTTGGGTTTGATCACGCTGTGTGTGCTGTGAATCGGTACGATGGTTGCCACGCCGAGTTCTGTCGCCTTCTGAATGACCCAGTCCATCTTGTCGCCTTTGATCAACGCCTGTCCGAGCACGATGGGTGAGGTCCTGCGTGTCGGCTCGGCCTGCTGGTCGATGATACGGTTATCGATGGCCTGTGGGGTGACGTGGGTGACTTCCACACGATAGCGGGTTCCGTGTCCGTCGTTGAGGGTGAGGATGTCCCCTGAATGCAGACGAAGACTATCGCGAAGGTGATGGAGGAGATCACCGGTGATGCGAATGGTAGGGGGAGTGACGGCGTCAGGGGCGACGAAAAACGTGGACATTGTGAGGGTGTCTGGGCGATGACCGTCGGTGTTATTCGAAAAACGTCTTCATCTTGTCGAAGAAACCCTCGCCGTCTTCTTCTATCGACATCCCACTCTCTTTGGCAAATTCTTTGAGCAATTCTTTCTGACGAGCAGTCAGTTTGGTCGGAACTTGAATCTTAATGACAAATAATTGGTCGCCGGTATTGTGGTTCTTGAGACTCGGAACACCCAGGCCTTTGATGCGCAGGATCTTATCCTGTTGTGTCCCGGCAGGAATCTTGATGATCGTATTGCCTTTCAGCGTAGGGACTTCAATCTTTCCTCCAAGTATGGCTGTGACAAATTGAATCGGGACGTCACAGAGGATATCGTGCCCTTGACGTGTGAAGACCTGGTGCGGTTTGACGGTAATTGCCACATAGAGATCGCCTGGCGGGCCTGAATTGACGCCGTGCTCTCCTTCGTTCGAAAGGCGCAGACGCATGCCGGATTCGATACCGGCGGGGATGTGGACGGCGATGGTCCGCTCTCGATAGATGCGTTGACGGCCTTGGCAAGCAGGGCAGGGCTCTGTCACGATTCGTCCTGCCCCTTCGCATTGGCCGCAGGGACGGGTGATGCTGAAGAACCCTTGCTGGAACCGCATCTGTCCGGCCCCTTTGCAACTGGGGCACGTCTTGACGGATGCTGCGCTTTTCGCGCCGGTCCCGTTGCAGTCGCCGCACATCTCCCATCGCGGGATTTTGAGCTTGGCCTCTTTTCCGTAGACGGCTTCCTCGAAGGTCAGGTCCAGATTGTATTGGAGGTCGTTGCCGCGCTCTGCCCGGTTCCCGCCTCGCTGACCTCCGAAAAAATCCTCGAAGATATCGTTGAAGGCGTCGCCGAAGCCGCTTCCGCCGAATCCGAAGCCATCAGGCCCCGCACCCTGCTGAGCCCCGGCATGGCCGAACATGTCGTAGCGCTTGCGTTTATCCTGATCGCTCAGCGTCTCATAGGCTTCATTGACTTCTTTGAACTTTTCTTCTGACGTTTTCTTTTGGGCCTCTCCCGTCTGGAGATCGGGATGGTGTTGGCGTGCCATTTTCCGATAGGCCTTCTTGAGCTCGTCTTCGGACGCGGTTCGCTCGACACCTAAGGTTTCGTAGTAGTCGCGTTTAGCCACGGATGCCATCTCTCAGTGGGATAGTGCAGCAAGACCGAGCCCCGTGCATCGACGAAGCTCGGTCTCACTGACGGTATTCTAACTTATTTCTTGTCTTTGTCTACTTCTTCGAATTCCGCATCGACGACTTTCTCATCCGTCTTGGTCTCGCCGGCTCCGGTTCCACCTGCGGCTCCGTTTCCTCCGGCAGCGTCGGTGCCGCCGCCGGCTGCAGCGGATGCCGAAGCCTTCTTATACATTTCCTCGGCCAACTTGTGGGAGGCGGTCGTCAATGTTTGGGTCGCGGACTCGATCGCCTCGGGGTCCGTTCCCTCCATCGCTTTCTTCAGCGCGGCAATAGCGTCCTCGATCTTGGTCTTATCTTCCGCAGCAATCTTGTCGCCATGCTCGCTCAGGTTTTTTTCCGTCTGGTAGATCAGGCTGTCGGCCTGGTTTTTGGCTTCGGCGGTCTTTCGCCGCTTCTTGTCTTCGTCGGTATGGGCCTGCGCATCCTTCACCAGCTTCTCGACTTCTTCCTTGCTCAAGCCGCTGGACGCGGTGATCTTGATGGACTGTTCCTTTTGTGTGGCCAAGTCTTTGGCCGAGACATGGACGATACCGTTGGCGTCGATGTCGAACGTCACTTCGACTTGCGGCATCCCGCGAGGTGCGGTAGGAATGCCGACCAAGTCGAACTGTCCGAGGAGCTTGTTGTCGTTCGCCATCTCGCGTTCGCCTTGGAAGACTCGAATGGTTACCGCCGTTTGATTGTCGGCAGCCGTCGAGAAGACCTGGCTCTTTTTCGTCGGGACGGTCGTGTTCCGCTCGATCAACTTCGTAAAGACACCGCCGAGGGTTTCGATGCCCAGCGAGAGCGGTGTCACGTCGAGGAGCAGCACGTCCTTCACTTCGCCCTTGAGCACGCCGCCTTGAATGGCGGCGCCGATCGCCACGACTTCGTCGGGGTTCACGCCCCGGTGCGGTTCTTTTCCAAAAAACTCTTTGACGGCCTGAATGACTTTCGGCATGCGAGTCATGCCGCCGACCAGGACGACTTCCTTGATGTCGCCCGCGGTGACTCCGGCGTCGGAGAGTGCTTTCTTGCAGGGCTCGATCGATCGTTTAATCAGGTCCTCGACCAACTGTTCAAGTTTTGCGCGGGTCAGTTTCGTGACCAGGTGTTTCGGTCCGTTGGCGTCCGCGGTGACGAAGGGGAGATTGATCTCGGTTTCCTGTGACGATGAGAGTTCGATCTTGGCACGTTCCGATGCCTCTTTCAGGCGTTGGAGGGCCATCCGATCTTTCCGAAGGTCAATGCCTTGATCCTTTTTGAACTCATCGACCAACCAGTCCATGACGCGCTGGTCGAAGTCATCGCCGCCGAGATAGGTGTCGCCATTGGTCGACTTGACCTCGAAGACGCCATCCCCGATCTCAAGGATGGACACGTCGAACGTACCGCCACCCAGGTCGTAGACGACGATCCGTTCGTCCTTCTTTTTGTCCAGACCGTAGGCGAGGGACGCAGCGGTCGGTTCATTAATGATCCGGAGGACAGTTAAACCTGCGATCTGGCCCGCATCTTTGGTGGCCTGACGCTGGCTGTCGTCGAAATAAGCCGGGACGGTGATGACCGCTTCGGTGACTTTCTCACCGAGGTAGTCTTCGGCGGTCTGCCGCATCTTTTGCAGGATCATGGCAGAGATTTCCGGCGGGCTATACCGCTTGCCGCGCAATTCGACATACGCATCGCCGTTGTCTCCCTCGACAATCCTATAGGGCAGCCGCTTGCCTGCGTCTGTCACTTGTTGGCTACGGAACTTTCGGCCCATGAGGCGCTTGACCGAAAAAATCGTGTTCTCCGGATTCGTAATGGCCTGGCGCTTCGCAATCTGTCCGACGAGACGCTCGCCTTTCTCTGTGATGGCGACCACAGACGGAGTCGTGCGGGCCCCTTCTGCGTTCGCGATGACAATCGGTTCGCCGCCGCTCATGATGGAAACGCAGGAGTTCGTGGTTCCAAGGTCGATGCCGATCACTTTGCCCATGTGCCTACTCCTCCCTTACTAGGTCTGTTCTTAATGATGTTGTGAGGATGAACTGTTTGTGTCGTCTGCTCCCGCCGTGCCGTTGTCCCGCCCCGTCGATACGCTCACCATGGACGGCCGCAAGATTCGGTCATGCAGGAGGTATCCTCGTTGAAACTCATCCACGACATGCCGCTCTGGAATCTTCTCGGACGCGACGGAGGTGACGGCTTGATGCTTTGCGGGATCGAACGGTTGGCCGGCTGTCTCGACGGGAATGACGTGAAATCTCGTCAAGGCTCCCGTCAACTGCTTGAGTGTCAGATCCACGCCCTGGATGAGGACGTCGCTGCTTCCCCCATTTCGAGAGGCCTTGATGGCCCGTTCAAGATTATCGACGACCGGCAGGAGTTCCTTCAGCAACTGTTCATTGCCGAATCGGATCTGGTCGCGTTGGTCCCGCTGACTCAATCGCTTATAGTTATCGAACTCGGCGGCGAGTCGGAGATATTTATCGTTCAAGTTCTTCACTTCATCAGCCTTTGCCACGAGAGCCTGTTGAAGCTTCTCGACCTGGCTGTCTTCCTCCGAACCCGAAGAGATACCCTCCGATAAGGGGTCCAAGTCGTCGATTGTATTCGCGTTCTGGTGTTCCTCGGCCATGCAAAACTCCTTTGTCGTCCACAGATAGCCACATGGCCTATAAAGTCAACCGGGCCAGAGAAATTAATTACTTGTGTGGGGATGAGCGGTTTTTCAGACCACCAGAGCAGCAGGGGGATTACCTTGGGCTCGTCGGTAGAGAAGTTCAAGACCTTCTAACGTCAGGAGAGGTTCAATTTTTTGAATGGAAGCGGTTTCGGCTGCCAGGATGGAACTGAGTCCTCCTGTCCCGATGACATACACGGAGCGGCCGAGTTCCCGTTCCATTCGTCTGACCACGGTATCGACCAACCCTGCATACCCGAATACAAGGCCGGCTTGAATACTGCTGGCGGTGTCAGTGCCGATCACGGTCTTCGGACGGATCAATTCCACCTTGGCCAGTTTGGCGGCTCTGGTGAAGAGGGCCTCTGCAGAGATTCCCAGGCCGGGAGCAATGACGCCTCCCAGGTAGTGGCCTTCAGCCGTGATGGCGCAAAAGGTCGTGGCGGTGCCGAAATCAACGACGATGAGATCGCGGCGATATTTATGATAGGCCGCTGCGGCATTCACCAGCCGATCGCTGCCGATCTCTTTTGGGTTGGCGTAACGGAGGGTGAGTCCAGTATCCGTATCCGAGGTGACGACCACGGGATGCTGATGAAAATATTGTTCCAGCATGTCTTCGACGGTCCCGGTCAGCGCAGGTACGACACTGGAGATGATGGCGCCGGAGAGACGTTGAGAGGGAATTCCTGCAGCTGCGAGGAGATTCGCAAAGAGGATGCCGTACTCGTCCGAGGTTTTTTTCACGTCCGTGGCCAATCGCCAATGGGCGGCCAGGGTACGGTCGTCATAGACGCCCCAGACAATGTTGGTGTTGCCGATGTCAACGACGAGGAGCATGACGCTATTCTAACCGTCTGCCGGTAACTTTGGCTAGGAGTCTATCCGAGTCTAGGTTCGGAGGTGCACGATGTCCGCCACGCGGAGCTGATGAATGTCTGGGGGGCGGCCATCAGTGGGAAGTGGGCGTTGTATCACTCGAAGTGCACCGTCCCGCTCAATGCCTTCGGCCAGGCCGGTAAATTCCTTGCCATCGGTCAGCGTGGCTCTCACGGTCTTTCCGATCGTACTGCAGCGAAGCCGGTAGGCGACAGCGACTCGCTCCGATCCGCGGACCTCAAATTCTTCAACGCATGCTTCAAGTTCGTATAGGAACTGCGAGAGAAGCCTGTTGCGTTCGAGGGGGTGAGCTGCCTCATGACAGATGGTTGTGGCTGTGTCCCGCAGGTCTTCCGGGAAGTCGTTCCGAACCCCGTTCACGTTCAACCCAATGCCGATAACTTGAAACGGTCCGGATCGTGCCACCGTTCCACTTTCGCAAAGGATGCCGCCGATCTTGCGTTCGCCGATGAGGAGATCGTTGGGCCATTTTACCGCGACGTGTACTGCGGCAACCGTTTCGATGGATTCAGCCGCAGCCAGGGCCGTCATCAACGGGAGCCATGAGAGCCACTCGGCTAGCCGATCGGCGTCGATCGATTTTCTCATGACGATGGAGCAATACAGATTGATGCCTGGAGGAGAAAACCACTGCCGGGAGAGCCGGCCGCGGCCTTCCGTTTGCGAGTCGGCTACCACAACGGTGCCATGTTCAACCCCCGCATGGGCGAGGGCAACCGCCTCGCGGTTCGTTGAGTTGATCTGATCACGCAGTTCGATGCGATGGCCCAAGGCCTGCGTGGCCAATGTGCTGCGGATCGCATCGAGGCTGAGCGGTGAAGATGATTGCATGGGCTAGGAGCGTTTTCTTCGGCCTCCGGTATGTGGTTCGAGCACTAGGCTGAGTGTTGCGGCCGGGGCTGAATGGGTAAGGGCACCGATGGAGATGCGGTCGGGGCCGGCGGCTGCCATCGCTCGTACATTCTTCAAGGTAATGCCTCCGGATACTTCTACGAGTGCGCGCTTCTTGATCAGTTTGATGGCCTGCCCGACCATTGTCGGAGTCATGTTATCCAGCAGAATGATGTCGGCTCGCCCTGCAAGGGCCGTCCGCACTTCTGCCAACGATTCCACTTCCACGATGACGTTTGCCGTATGAGGAGCAGTGGTTTTCGCCTTGCGGCAGGCAGTTCTGACTGGCGCCGTCGTGTGGTTCAAGAGGGCCAGATGATTGTCCTTGATGAGGATGCCGTCGCTCAGCGACTGGCGATGATTCGTTCCTCCGCCGAGGACGACTGCCCACTTTTGAAGTGCGCGAAGACCCGGGATCGTTTTTCTCGTGTCCAGGATCGTCACAGGGTATCCGCGAACTGCGTTGCAGAACTGACGCGTCAAGGTCGCGACACCGGACAGGTGTTGGAGAAAGTTCAGGGCCACTCGTTCGGCCTTCAGAATGGACCGCCCATCGCCTTCGATCTGGAGGAGACAGTCTCCATCCTGCGCAGGGTCCCCGTCTTGACGCTGGATGGACAAGACAAGGGATGCATCGACCGTTCGAAAGGTTTGCATTGCAGCGGCGAGACCGGCGACGACCAGCGATTGTTGAGCGACGATGCGTGCCAGCGCTGGTGCCGGAGAGGGAAAGAGTGCGGCTGTCGTGACGTCGCCAAGAGAGAGGTCTTCTTGGAGGGCGAGTCGAACGACGCGCCGTATGTCGGCAACCGGGGGCTTGACCATCGGTTACGTTCCCAGCATGGCCCGCAATTGTTGTCCACTGCCGGTGAGCATGGCCTGATCCCGGCGCAGGCTTGCGAGACGATCTTGGTGATCGGTAATGACTTCCGGCGGGGCCTTGGCAGTAAACTCCTGATTGCGTAGTTTTCCTTCCAGCCGCTCGATTTCCTTCGTCTGCTCGGATTGCTCCTTGATGATGCGATCCAGCGCTTTGTTGATATCGACGTCGCCTGCCACTGCAATGCCGACGGATAGACCCTCTGTGACCAATCGGAGAAGGTTGCTGGTTGGCCAATGAGCCGTCGAGGTGAGCTCGACCGCGCCGCGGCCGAGATGGGCGAGGTAGCTTCGAAGCTGGTCCAAGTGACCCTGTTGCTGGGGCTCATCGTGCGCGACGTAGAATGTGATCTGTTGTCCCGGTGGGTAGTTCAAGAGGACCCTCGATGTGCGGACCAGACCGATGGTCTGTTCGAGCAGTGTAAAGCGTTGGTCCATCTCGGGTGCAGTCCATGTTGCATCGGAGATGGGATAGCGCTGAATCACGATGCTCTCACCCTGGTGTGGGAGCGTGTGCCAGATCTCTTCCGTGAGAAACGGCATGAAGGGATGCAGGAGGCGCATTGTGGTTTCAAGCGTCTCGACGAGGGTCTGTCTGGTCCCTGGTCCTTCCGGACTCGCCGTGTTTTGAAGTGTGGGCTTGATCAGTTCGAGGTACCAGTCACAGTACTCATGCCAGATGAATTGGTACAGCGCGCTCGCGGCGCGATCGAACCGATAGGCTTCCAACTCGGACGTCACCGACTGGATCGTCTGATTCAAGCGACTCAAAATCCAGCGGTCGGGAAAGGTGCGCTCGGTTGATGCGACGGCCGTTCGTGGCCCATCGAGATTCATGAGGCTGAAACGCGTCGCGTTCCAGATCTTGTTTGCGAAATTGCGATAGCCTTCGATCCGTTCTTCCGCGAGTTTGATGTCACGCCCGGGTGAGGCCATCGAGGCGAGCGTGAAGCGGAGCGCATCGGTGCCGAACTGCTCCATCACATGCAACGGATCGATGACGTTGCCTTTCGACTTGCTCATTTTTTGCCCTTCGGCATCGCGGACCAGAGCATGGATGTAGACTTCGCGAAAGGGGACATCATCCATGAATTTTAGACCCATCATGATCATACGAGCAACCCAGAAAAATAGAATGTCGAGCCCAGTGACCAGTGTCGAGGTCGGGTAGTACGTCTTCAGCTCGGGAGTCTGTTCAGGCCATCCCAATGTGGAAAAGGGCCAGAGGGCGGATGAGAACCAGGTATCCAACACGTCGGGGTCTCGGATGAACTCGGTTCCGTTACATGTCGGACAATGAGTTGGCGCTGTTCGAGCCACGAGTGGTTTTGCACCCTGCAGAATTGTAAATAGTGTATGTGCTGTCGCAGAGTCACCCCTTCGAATTTTTTTGACGAAGAGCCCACCATTACAGTTCTCGCAGTACCAAGCCGGAATTTGGTGTCCCCACCAGATTTGGCGTGAGATGCACCAGTCTTTGATATCCCTCATCCATCCGAGGTAGTTGTTCGTCCATCCTTCTGGAATGATACTGATGCGTCCGTCTTCAACGGCTTGGATTGCAGGCTCGGCCAGGGGCTTGATCTTCACAAACCACTGAGGAGACAGATAGGGCTCGACCACGGTTTTGCAGCGATAGCACTTTCCGATCGCCATCCTGTGGTCGTCGACTTTCGTCAAGAGTCCACGGTCTTTCAACGCCTGCTCAATCTTGGGTCTTGCCTTGGTGACAGGAAGGGTTGCCACTGCGTCAATGACGGCTTGTTCGACGCCCGCGGTTGTGAGTCCCTCGGGATCAAGCAGGGCCTGATGATCGAAAATGGAATATCGTGGCAGTCCATGCCGTTCACCCGCTTCAAAGTCGTTGAAGTCGTGCGCCGGAGTGATTTTGACGGCACCGGTGCCGAACTCGCGGTCGACGAGGATCGCATCGCCCACGATCGGAATCGTGCGGTGTGTGAGGGGGAGACGGACTCGTTGACCGATCAATCGATTGTAACGGGGATCTTCCGGGTGGACCGCCACCGCGCTATCGCCGAACATGGTTTCCGGTCTGGTGGTCGCGACCGTGAGCCGGATTGTTGGATCCTGTTCGAGTGGATAGTCGATCGAGTACAGTTTCCCTTTGATATCTTCATGCTCAACCTCGATGTCCGACAGAGCCGTGAGGCAACGCGGGCACCAATTGATCAACCGCTCACCTCGATAAATCAACCCATCTTCATGGAGCCGTACAAAGACTTCCAGTACGGCTTTTGACAGGCCTTCGTCCATCGTAAAACGAAGGCGTTCCCAGTCGCAGGACTCACCGAGCCGTTTCTGCTGGCGGATAATGGTATCCCCGGAGGTGGCTTTCCATTGCCAGATGCGCTCGATGAAGCGTTCACGTCCAAGGGATTCCCTGGAGATGCCTTCGGCCAGGAGCTGCTTTTCCACAACATTCTGGGTGGCAATCCCGGCATGATCGGTGCCGGGCAGCCACAGCACGTTCAGCCCCTGCATGCGTCGCCAGCGTATCAGAATGTCTTGTAGCGAATGATTCAGTGCGTGGCCGACATGGAGTGAGCCTGTCACGTTCGGCGGGGGGATCACGATGCAGTACGGTTGGCCGGGATGGGTCGGCGAGGCGTTGAAATAGCCCTTTTGGTTCCAGACCTGGGACCAACGTGCTTCGACTGCCTTGGAGTCATAGGTTTTGTCGAGTTGGGGTGTGCTCATCGGGTTTTGTCTAGTCGATCTGGTTTGTGTTGTGTATCTGGTTGCAGG
>Ga0207104_1184_pt1 | contig 15297 bp, 8 predicted proteins | sample Alteio_BWMinHeat_79_FD_153538 | JGI IMG/M metagenome (GOLD analysis project Ga0207104, IMG submission 153538) | Enriched cells from forest soil in Barre Woods Harvard Forest LTER site, Petersham, Massachusetts, United States -... | ecosystem: Environmental > Terrestrial > Soil > Temperate forest >...
GTGGGTGCATTGAATACAGTTAAGCATGGGCCCGCACCCCTTTCAGGGGTGCATCATTTAATGCAGCTACCCAGGGCTGCGCTTTCGCTTGCCCTGGGCTACATGCCCTCACCCCCATCCGGGGGTGGTTGTACGATGTATTTGAAAAAACGGCGCCAAAATTAGGGGGATAAGACCAAGGCGATTTTCTTCGAAAATCGACCATTCGTTTCAGCCCAGGCCTGACCCCAAAAATACCCTGGCGCTTTTAAAAGCATCAAAGCGTCAAACTCCCAAAACTCGCGTTAAGTAACACGTGCAAAAGGGCTGTGTTATATAAAAGGGCGTCCCGCCCTGCTTTGTAGACAAAAAAATTGAAGATAATAGACGCAATCAGGGCGGGACGCCCTGGCTACCTTCCTTAGCCTCTCACTTTGTCTTTTGATGGAAATTCGAGATGAGTTATGCTGTACCCTTCTTAAGACCTTGGGAGGGACTTCGTTGCGATTAAAAAAAATAGAGATTTTTGGCTTTAAATCGTTTGCCGATAAGACCGTTTTGGCATTCAGCAAGGGAATCACAGGCATTGTGGGACCCAATGGCTGCGGAAAATCCAACATCGCCGACGCCTTTCGCTGGGTGTTGGGCGAACAGTCCGCCAAATCGATGCGCGGCAGCAAGATGCCCGACGTCATCTTCGGAGGCACAACGCACCGCCAGCCCCTCAATATCGCCGAAGTGACCATTACAATCAGCGATGTAGGCAAAGACCTTCCCATCGAATATGAAGAGGTCGCCGTTACACGACGCTTGCATCGGAACGGCGAATCGGAATATTTCATCAATCGCCACCCTGTGCGCCTTAAAGACGTCCATGAACTTTTTTTGGATTCCGGCATGGGCAAACACGCCTTTTCGATCTTTGAACAAGGCAAAATCGACCAGATCATTCAATACACCCCCCTGGAGCGCCGCTATATCTTCGAAGAAGCCGCCGGCATTCTTCGCTTCTTGCAACGCAAACGCGAGGCGCTGCGCAAACTCGAACAAACAGATCTCAATACCGCGCGCGTCAAAGACATTCATCTAGAAGTTGAAAAACAGATTGCAGTCTTGGAAGAACAAGCGGCTAAAGCCCGAATTTATAAAGAAAACAGAGCCGGTCTCGAGCTTCTTGAAAAAGCGCTTTTCATCGCCAAGTGGGACAATTTGCAAAAACGCAGTGAAGACCTGGCGAAAAAGGATGAAACGCAACGAAAACGACAAACAGCCGGAACCGAAAACATCGCCGCCGTCAACGCTCAGCTCTATGAAGCGAAAAATCGCTTGGAAACCAGCGAAAATGCGCTGCGCGCTAAAAATGAAGAAGTATTCCAAGTCCGAAGCGAAAAAGAAATTAAAACACGCGAAAAGCAAGCGCAACAGGAACGGCTCAAGGAAATACATCAGAAAAAAAAACGATGGGAAGAGGAGCTCGCAGCCCTTGCTGAAAAACAGGAGCGAAGACAAACGGAACGCCAAACGCTGCAAAAACAACAGACAGCCCTTGAACACTCTGCAGCCGACCACGAACGTCAGCTGAAGATGCAGCGCGAACGCTCGCACTCTTTGGAGGAAAATTCGACGATCCTGCGCGATCAACAGCGGAATCGGCAACAGGAGAGCATTAAGCTGTTGCAGGAAGAAAATCTGCTGGAGAGTGATTTAAAACAAGTCCATGTGCGTCAAGAAACCTTGCAAGAACGCTGTCAATCCATTCAAGAACGCAAGGAAAAACTTGTCAAGCAACGCGATGAACACGCTGAACGCCTTCAACAAAAAAAAGGCGATATGGAATCGGTCTCCAAGTCGGTGGATGATCAAAAAACAGTTTTTGCCGCATTGGAGCATAGTCTGAAGAAACTCTTTAATGAAATCCAAATATCCAAACGAAATCATGATGCGGCGCATGGCGAAATAACTGAAGCCAAAGCCAGGCAAAAAATGCTGCTGCGTTTGCGTGAGGAGAATGAAGGTTTTTCCGGAGGCAACAAACGGTTATTGCAGGAGTCGTCGAACGCCAAAAGCCCTCTCTTTAAGCTGCTGCGCGGCTTGTATGAGTTTATCACTCCGCAAACTGGTTTTGAGACCGCTTTAGCGGCGTTATTGCGGCCTTACGCTCAAACTTTAGTCGTTGAGACCTGCGAACAGCTTCATCAGGTGATTGCGTTCGCTGAAAAACAGCAATTAAAAGACTTTTCATTGCTCTGCCTTGAATCACTGCCCCAATGCCCTAAGATCGAATCCACAGCCGGCGATGCCGCTCTTGTGCAAGCATCCGATCATCCGTTGGCCCGCCATTTTCTGCAAAACATCTACCTGACAGACACGCTTGCCGCGGCTTCGCAAGCGCTCCGCGAGCGGCCTGGAATCGCCGCTTTGACGAAGCAAGGCCTCTTTCTCGATCCACAGGGGGTTTTCTTTTACTCGACTCCCGGAGAAAGCAATGCCTTTATTCGTGAAGCTGAACTGAAAAATCTCGAAAAAAAACTTCTGACGCTCGAAAAAAATCGACAGCATTTGGAAAAAGAGCTTCAACGATTGCAACGCGCTTATGACGACTCCATGACCGAAAAAGGAGTCCTTGACAAGGGCATCCGCCGCGACGAAATGAAACTCGTCGAAGTGAATTTCGGCCTGCAGCGGCTTATCAGCGATTTGGAAAAAATCCACGTTGAAGAAAAACAGCTGGAAACCGATTTCCGGCATGCATCTGAAGGTCTAAAGGACATTTCCGCCAAATTATCCAATCTAACCCAGCGCCATGCCGACGCCAAAGCCAAAGGAGCGCAAATTCATCAAATCTGCGCCCAGCTCAATGCCGAGTGCGACGCGCAAACAGCGACTCTTAAACAAGAACGTCAAGCCCTGCAAAACCTGGAAACCGCTTATAGGCAAGCTTCCGATGAACATAAAAAATTATTGCATCATCTCCATATTTTAGAAATAAGGGATAGCGAAAGCCAAGAGCAAGAGCGGCGGCTAAAGGAAGAAATACAACTCAGCGTTGAATCTCTATCGCAAATCAAGCGCAAGGACGGGGAAGCGGAGCTTCATCTTCAAGAGGTCGAAAGCGCTCTTGAAGCAGTTGCAACCGGTCAGGCGACGCTGGAATTGGAAATGACCAAACGCAAAAACGCTATTGAGGCTCTGGAAAATAAGTTGCAAGCGGCCCGGAGCGGATCAGCGCAAATCGAAGAGGAGCTCTATCGCATTGAAATACAGATTGCGCAGTTGCAATCAGCGACTCAATCCCTTGTTGAAGAGCTCCAGGAACGCTTCCATTTGACGATCGAACAAGCTCGCAAAACTCTCGACAGCGCTGACAAATCGCTTCATGGAATTGAACAATTGGAAAAGCGGATCCGCGCGATGCGGCAAGAGATTGAGGGCGCCGGCGACATCAATATGACTTCCATTGAGGAGTTCGATAAACACAAAGCGCGTTATGCATTTTTAAATCAACAGCTTGCCGATCTTGATGTTTCAAAGACGGAATTGGTTCAGATCATTGCGCAACTCGATGCTGAAAGCCGTAAAGTCTTCAAGACAACGTTTGAAGTGATTTGCAATAACTTCAAAAAGAACTTCAAAATTCTGTTCAATGGCGGCGAAGCGGACTTGCAATTCACCGAAGCGTCGGATGTTCTAGAGGCAGGCATTGAAATCATCGCCCAACCGCCCGGCAAACAGATGCGATCGATCAACCTTCTTTCAGGCGGCGAAAAATGCATGACCGCTATGGCGTTGTTGTTCGCCATTTTCGAGGTCAAGCCCGCGCCTTTCTGTATTTTGGATGAGATCGACGCTCCATTGGACGACTCTAATGTCGAGCGTTTCGCCAATGTCGTAAAACAGTTTATTGATCGCTGCCAGTTCATCATCATTACACATAACAAGCGCACCATGGCGATCGCAGATGTGCTCTGCGGGGTCTCCATGCAAGAAAAAGGCGTTTCCAAACTCCTTTCCATCGAATTTTCGAACCAACCGCAGGGAGTTGGCGGCAGCCTTGTTCACGCTCACTGAGATGTTTAAAAATTAATGTCAGGATAGGCAGGATAAGAAGGATAGATTTAGATTCAATCTATCCTGCCTATCCTGACATTATTTTTAACTATATGTTTTTTTATTTTTAACTAAAGATTTATATTATGCCTTCGAAAATACGCATACTTGATGATCATACGATCAATAAAATCGCAGCCGGAGAGGTGATCGAAAATCCCGCTTCCGTCGTCAAAGAACTGGTTGAAAACGCCATCGATGCAGGCGCGACCGATGTCTGCATCGAAATCAAAGGCGGAGGCCGCCAGCTGATCCGCATTACCGATAACGGCTGCGGCATGAATCAAGACGACGCCCTGCTCTGTTTAGAACGCCATGCAACGTCCAAAATCCGCGACGTCGAAGACATTTATGCGATCGGCACCATGGGGTTCAGAGGGGAAGCGATTCCTTCCATCGCATCGATCTCTAAGTTCACGCTGCTCACTTCTGATTCCAATGATCATGCAGGCGTGATGGTGACGGTGGAGGGCGGCAAAATCCTGCAATGCTGTCCCATTGCGCGCTCCAGAGGAACAACCGTAGAAGTTAAATCTTTGTTTTTCAATGTGCCTGTACGCAAAAAATTTCAGAGATCACCCGCTTACGATGCCCATGAAATTTTAAATATAGCCAGCGGCATCGCTTTGGGGTATCCACAGATCAAATTTCAATTAATTAGCGATCAAAAAACAATCTTAACGACGAAAGCGCCGAACGAGAGCTCCTTCATCGGCCGCCTGCGCGAACGCGTCGAAGATATCCTAGGCCTCGATTGCCTGGAAGCGACTTGCGAAGTCGAGGCGAATCAGGATGATTTCCGCATTCAGGGTTTCATCGGATCGCCCTCCCACACGCGAAATAACCGCACAGGACAATATCTTTTTATCAATCAGCGGCTTGTCGCCTCGCCTCTCATCTCTTTCGCCATTCGCAATGGGTACGGAGAAATGTTGTCAACGGGACGCCATCCTGTGTATGTGCTGCATTTAACAGCGCCAACGACGCTTGTCGATGTCAATGTGCATCCTCAAAAACGCGAAGTGAGGCTGCGTCAAGAACAACTGCTTAAGGGTCTAATCCTTCAATCGATCAGCAAGGCTCTACAACGTTGCGGAAACAGCATGATCAATAATTCTTTCGATGCGGAGGCTGTTTTTTTCCCGCCTATCTTAGAAAACAACGCTCCTTTTATCGCAAAGCCGCCTTTTGAATCCATTCCCTGTCCTGAACCGATTATGCGGCCTTCTCCGAAGGCGGCTGAGGCTATAATCCAACAGCAAAGCCATCAAGAAAACATTCAATTTTTCTCTTCGATCCCCTCCCCAACGCCGCCTCGCGTCTTGACAACGCTCAAGCGCTACATCATAGTGGAGAGCGATGGTTTGCGCTTGGTCGATCAGCGCGCCGCTCATTCCCGCATCATTTACGACAAGCTGATTCAACACGAGGGGAAAAGACCTTCTATGCAAACGCTGCTGATTCCTTATGGTTTTGAAGCAACGCCCATAGAGAGCGCTCTTTTGTTGGAGCGTTTAGATGATCTAGACCAGATGGGCGTCGCCATTCATCAGACGGGCCCAAGCGCTTTCATTGTGGACGCTGTGCCGCATTTTTTTGGAGACACCGACTTGAAAGAGTTTGTCAGCCAGGTTCTTCAAGATCTGCGTGAATGTCAAGGCATGCATCTCCTCATGAAGGAACAAGGCAAACGGATCGCCGCAGCGGCAAGCCTGGCGGCGGTGTCGCAAAATAAACGTCTCTCCATCGAAGAGGCGCAATCGCTCATTAATCAGCTGATGCGCTCTCAAACGCCTTATCAATGCCCCCTTGGCAAACCCACAATGGTGCATCTTTCCTATGAAGAATTAGATAAACGGTTTCTCGCGAACAGAGAGGAATGATGACAATGTCCTATCAACAGCGTTTGCTCAGGCTGCAAGCGGTCTTGCAAAAGGCCGATTGCGATGCGATCATTATTGAAGAAAAGGTAAATTTATTTTATTTAACCGGCATGCAGCTGTCCGCCGGAAAACTTCTTGTACATCTGCAAGGAGCTCACTTATTGGTCGACGGCCGTTACATTGAAGCATGTAAAAAACAGAGCCCTTTTCCTGTCATATTGGCTGATCCCGCTCAGAAATGTTTTATGGACTTGCTGAAGGCATCTCCCTCCATTCATTCCTTAGCTTTTGACAGCGCATCGACAAGCTATCAAAGCTACTCAGATCTCCAAGCCTGCCTTAATCGCCTCGATAAAGAACAGGGGACTAGACAACTCAAGCTGGTTCCGATGGAGAACCCCGTGAAACAGCTCCGCAGCGTCAAAGATTCAGTGGAAATCGCGTTGCTGCGCGAAGCCGCTGAGTTAGGAACCCGCGGGTTTGAATTTGCGCGTTCTTTATTGAAAGAGGGCGTCACTGAAGTGGAAGTAGCGACTGAATTAGAAATTTTCTGGAAACGATGCGGCGGCAAATCCCTTGCATTTGATCCCATTGTCGCCTTTGGAGCCAATAGTTCCATGCCCCATTATCGCGCCGGCGACGCCGTTCTTATCAAAGGAGATTGCGTCCTTATTGATATCGGAGTCAACTTGGCCCACTACCATTCCGATATGACGCGTGTGCTTTCTTTTGGCGATCCCCACCCCAAAATAGTGGAAATCCACCGCGTCGTTCAACAAGCGCAACAAAAAGCTTTGGAGATGTGCCGCCCGGGAACATTAATTAATGATTTAGATGACGCCGCCCGCTCTTTTATTGCATCCCAAGGGTATGGAGAATATTTCACACATAGCTTGGGGCATGGCGTCGGCCTGGAAATCCATGAACTTCCCCTTATTCGCAACATACCCGCCAACAAGGGATTAACGCTTCAAGCCGGCATGGTGATCACTATTGAACCAGGCGTCTACCTCCAACATCTTGGCGGCGTCCGCATCGAAGACACCGTCGTGATCACCGCGGATGGTTATGAAAATCTCACAAATTATTCAACAGAATTGATATGAGCTTTGACGCTTTGAGCGGGCATTGGGGTCAGGCCTGACACTATGACACTTTAAGAGCGCCGACGGCGCTCTTAAAGTGTCATAGTGTCAGGCCTGACCCCAATGCCACGCGTCGTCGCGTCAAATTTTATTTGTGTATAAGGGCAATGTGGGCTCTCAACTGTTCATTAACAGTAATACGCCCATACCCATTACGCGGCATAATTGTTAAAGCATCTTCTACTTTTCTTTGTGAAGTAAGCGTTTCGAAGAGGTCTTTTAATGTCTGAACATCCAAGTACTCAGCTTTTTTTGGAATAGCGCAAAGAGCTTGAGTTGTTTTTTGTATTCGCTCAAAATTGGCTGAAGCAAAAATCTCCAACATGAAATTTTTTAATACTACTGGATGTGTCTTAATTAGTGATAAATAAACTGGTAAATCTTCTATTGCACATGCCTCGCCTAAGTATCTTCCAAGTGCATTTGTGTTGCCTCTAAAGCGCTCATCGACTTCTAAATGCAATAACGCAAAGTCCAGATGCGAAGCCTTATCGATTTCATGAAAAATATAATAGATTGAGATAAACAGATAGAGGGTTCCTGCGGAATTTTTCGATATTTGTTCTTTACGATCTAATTCATCATCATATTCAGCAATGTATGTTTTTATGGATTCAAGCTTAAAATCAGGAAAGGCAATTAATATTTTTTTTAAAATTTTGTGTCGCAAATGTCCTTTTTCAATATAATCCCGCTTTTCTGTTATAACATGCTGAATGCTAATAAATAAATTAAATAATTTCGCCATTATAATTTTATGTCGAGAATTATCTCTATTAATATTTTTTTCCTTAGGATATTTATTTGAAAATGAAGATGGAATATATGCGTTTTTTATAATATCAATTTGTTCATTTGTCACTAAATCTAAAAATGGAATAGCCAAATAATCTCTCGACTTGCAGACAGCATGAAACAATTTCACTAATTGCTTTTCATTATTATTTTTACTAATTATAAATGAAACAATATAGTTTTTTAGTATTTCAGAAGGGGATTCAGTCGGAGCTGAAATATCAGAACATTTTATTTTTGATAAAATATTGAGCAAAACGTTTGTTATTTTTGTTTTGAAATCAGAAGTAAATTTTTTATCTTGAAGTTTGTTTTTAATGATCATTTCTTGCAGCAATTCATGTTGTAATTTTCTACAAATAGCTTCTTGAGTGGTATAATTATCAGATATAAATTTTAATAGAATATAAGCAAACTCTTCATTATCGCAAGCGTACTGAGATAAACCTTCAATATTATCAAACGTATTTTCTGTCAATTTTGTATAGGATTGCGGATTCATCTCATATTTTTCTTTGACAAATGTTTTTATCACAGAGACAAATTTCGAATTTCCATGCAATAATATTTTAAGGCGACTAAAATCATTAAATACTACTTTATCCTCAACTTCAGGCTGTTTCAAAGTTTCAGATTCATTTGAAACTACCTGAACATCTTGAACATCCGGCTGTTTTTTTGTATTCTCGAGATTAATTATATTTGGAATGACTTCTTTTTGCTGTTCTTCTGGTATGAATAATTTAATTGAGTATCTAGAAAGCTGTATTTTTCTGACAGACAGATAGCCTGCAGCTACTATAAATAAACCAGTAATAATAAAGATTATCCTGATAAATATCTTTAATTTACTTGTTTTAATTTTTTCATTTTTAACATTAAGTTCATATCCATTAGTGGATAAAACAATATAACGATGATCTTTCCAACAAACCATCTCCTGTAAAAAACATCCAAATTGGCTTAATTTGCTGTTTTCATATAAAACAGGAGTGCAAAGATCAATATTCGACATAAGTTCCTCTTATTTCGTCATAACGCTCTGTAATTAAATCTGCAGATAAACTTTCTTTAGTTAATGATAAATAAAGCGAAAAATCTTCTATTGTACACGCCTCGGCTACATATGTTTTAAACACACTTATGTGATAGCCCTCACCCTTACCTTTTAAGTAGTCTAGGGCGGATTTTAAATACGAAATTTTATCGTTCTTGCTGTTTGTGTGAGAAATATGATAGATTGAGATAAAAATGTAGTAAAAAGCACAATATCCTTCCTCCAGTTCATTTTCATTTACTTCATAATTATTTTTAGTGGCATATTTTTTGATAGATTCAAGAGTAAAATCAGGAAAAGCGGCTAACAATTTCCCTAAAATTTTGTGTCGCAACTGTGCTTTTTCTATATAATTTCGTTTTTCTGTTACTACACTTAGAATTTGAATAAATAATTTAAAGAATTTCACTTTTATAATTTCTTGTCGGGAAGCATCTCCATCAATATTTTTTTCTAATGATGCGGGGACGTATGCTTTTTTTATGATATTGATTTGTTTATTTGTCACTTCATTTAAAAATGGAATGGATAAACAATCTTCAGTAGACTCACAAACAATATGGAATAATTCCGCTAATTGTTTATCATTACTATTTCTACTAACAATAAATGAAATAATGTGATTCTTTATTATCTGAAGAGGCGACTCACGCCGCTCTGAACAATAAGCGCATTCCATTTTCGATAAAACATTTAGTAAAACGTTTGTTATTTCCGCACTAATCATATCGCTAATATTTTTACTGATTAGACTGTTTTCAATAATCATTTTATTTAAAAATTCATGTTGTAAAGCTTGATAATCAGCTAAATAATCGCGTTTGTTTTTACCATTTCTTGCAGCATTAATAATAGATTTTTCGGTGATATAATTAAAAGATATAAATTTTAATAGAATGCAAGCAAGCTCTCCATTGTCGCAAGCGTACTGACATAAATTTTTAATATTATCGAATGTATTTTCTGTTAATTTTGTATAGGCTTGCGGATCCACCTCATATTTTTCTTTAACGAATGTTTTTATCACAGATACAAAATTCGGATACAAAGGGAATAACTTCTCAAGATTATCAAAACAATTAATTATTATTTTATCATCAATTTTCTGTTTTATAACTCCAGATCCTTTTATGACTGTCTGCACAGATCGTTGTTTCTTTTCATCTTTTCCAATGACTGCACTTGTAATGTTTTTTATTTGCAATTCTTCTGACGAAGATAATTTAATTGAATACTTAGAAAGCTGGTTTCTTCTAATGCACAGATAACCTCCAGCCAATATAAACAAACCACTGGCAAAAAAAAATATCCTGCCAAACATTTTTAATTTACCGACCTCTATTTTTTGATATTTAACTTTAAGTTCATATCCATCAGCGGATAACACAATATAACGATGATCTTTCCAGCAAACCATCTCTTGTAAAAAACATCCAACCTGGCTTAATTTACTGTTTTCATGTAAAACAGGGGCGCAAGAATCAATACTTGACATAATTCTCCTTTTTTATGCTAACCACATTACATCGTTTTTTATTTCTTTACAACTATTTTTGATTAACAGTTCAAAGACAACTCCTTCGCCCTGATCCTTACACACAAGTCATAGTAGCAATTCAACACAAAGACACAAAGGCGCTGAGGCACGAAGGAAGGCAGGGTGGTTGCTGAACGTCTTTGTGTCTTCGTGTCTTTGTGTTGAATTGCCCTTGGATAGTTTATAGAGTCCTTTCTTGTACTTGTGTGTAAGGATCAGCCTTTTCGGTCTGTTAAGAGAATTCCCTCTCGCCTCTCTGTGTGCTCTGTGATCTCTGACGGAGCAGGGGTATCCGCTATTACAACGTTTTTTTCATTTTTTGAAATTCAATATTTCTTTACTGTGTTGATAACAATACTCTTATGTCCGCCCTTAACCCTATGGAGGCCCACATGATTAATGATCAAACTCACGCGCATGCACTGCCCATTTATGACCATCCTCCGCAGGCAGGTTTTTTCGACTTCCTCCATCATAATGAACCCCCTCCTGTTGAACCCACTATTTGGGACAAATGGGGAAAAAAATTGGAATGGATAGGAACGAAATTGAGCGGCGTCATTGGTCCGATCGCCAGCGATATGATCTGTACAGTTTTGAAAGTGCTCCCTATTGCCTTGGTGATGTTGATCATTCCTAACTCAGTCATCTTTGGAATGTTTGCAATCACAGCGGTGGCGACGATCATCAAGCCTGAGTTGTTTTATGACCGCCGCAGCGTAAATTCAGCTCTTGGGCATACAATGGGCTGTTATTCAGCTCTTCAAGCGATCTGGAGCGCCTGTTCAATCAGTTTTTCCGCCACGCCTCAGCTATGCTTGGTTGCGGCTCTTGTGCATTTGGTGATCTGTTCGGCGTCTTTCAAATTTGATAAGTACATTGCAGCTGCAAAAAGAAAAAAAGAAGAGGAAGAAGCGATCCGTGAAATCAATGCAAAACGGCTGGCGGCGTTGGGTCATAAACCTATTCCGTCGCATGAGAAACAAGGGCTGTTCGCTGAACCGCTTCCAGAAGCGGGTGAGATTCAAGACAAATCTCCTAAAAACGATCACGAAGGCCTTGGAGCGGGAGCTCCAGTCGATCAAGAAGAGTCCCAGTCAGCAGAGGTCCACAAAGAAACTGAAAAACCAACAGAAGAAGAATCAGCTGCAAAAACTACTACCGACCATATCGAATCTCATGAATTTCCCTCGATGTCTATTCATTTGCCGACTGAGAAACAAAATCAAGAAATCGCCATATTAAGCAGTCCTAAACAGCATGAGCGACAACCTCTCTCCACGCCGCCGCAACAGCCCAATTCACCATTACAACATGCAGACGCTCCTCCAATCATCCACAATGAAGAGGAGAGCGCAGATAACAAATCATCCACCGAAAAAACCACTCCTCCCGAGGAAAAGGTTGCAACAACAGAGCCCACAGACACTCCTCTGTCCTTTAATAATAATATCATGTAAATCTGAAATAGGCAGTGGTTTAAAAATTAATGTCAGGATGGGTAGGATAGATTGAATCCAACCTATCCTTCCTATCCTGACATTAATTTCTTTTGCGGCTACGATTATACAGTTATTGGAGCTGTTATTCCGGTATAAATCGAGGCAGGGAACAGTCCTTTAAATTCCTCGCTTGATGAAATATATCAAAAAATGTTCGGAAATCTCCTTCCGTCTCGCTAAGGAGATGGTGATTGCCTTCCTTAATGCTCTCATTTAATTTATCGATTGTCTCTTTTAAAAAACCCTTAATTTCTTGCTTTTTTAGCGCTGCCTTGAAAGTTTCCAACATTTTTTCTTTGTTCTTTTCGTTCTTGTAGAGCTTTTGTGCAATCGCTTCCAAACCCTCGATTGAGCCCACCTGTTTTGCAAAATCAGGCATTTGACTGATCATAAACCGTGTGACATCATCTCCTGACATCGCTCTTCCCACCCCTCGCTCAATCATTCTATGAACCATATAAAATACAGGATCGCTCAAAAACGCCTCAGATTGAACGATTTTGGTTAACTTCTCTAAATTATCAGCGTCCCAAGAAGAGCTATCGCTATTTTTGAAGTGCGCTTTTGCATTAACGAGCAACTTCATACTCTGTTGAACGGTTGCAACTGGTATGGTAAGGGGCGCAGGGGGGAGTATATTGTTTGCAAGAGCGTTTACCTGTTGATCTGCAGGAGACAAATTTTGTTTCTTGCAGATGCGTCCGCAGAGAGAGGCGACATATACGCAGACAGGAATTATAATCGTAAAATAAGAAAGTATCATTAACAATGTAAGAACGTTTGTTTTAGCATCATTGGTGCAACAAGATGAAGCTTTTTTAAATCCGCTAAAGTAATCCTTGCAACAATTCGTAACGCACATAATATTCATCCTTTTTGCATTTGTCGTTTTTATATTAATAAGTCCTGACAGATTATATAAACCAGGTAATTAAAAAGCAATATGAAAACTGATGCCCTGACATTGACGCTTTGAGCGGGCATTGGGGTCAGGCCTGACACTATGACACTTTAAGAGCGCCTTCGGCGCTCTTAAAGTGTCATAGTGTCAGGCCTGACCCCAATGCCACGCGTCGTCGCGTCAAATTTTATTTGTGCGTAAAGATCAGCCTTTTGGCAGTACATTTAATTCAAAATTGACATCATAAGTTCCATTAGGATTAAAAGGGTTGAAGTTATAATAATTATATACAACCCATCCTGTGGAGGCTGCGCTTGGAATTGGATTTGAATTCCAACCGAATGGAATGGCGTAGCGCTTGCTTGCATAAACAAAGGCAAGGCGATCCGCGGGCGGCGCATCGGAATTAAATAACAACTGGTTGTAACTAAGAGGTTTCGGATTGACAACACTTGGAACAACCGTCGCATAGGCGGAATTTGTTGAATAATTATCAGTGCTTAAAGACAGTATCCCTTTCGCCATAGAAGCCTCGTCATTGGAAAGAGAAGCGACGTAATCAACAGCCAAGTTGCGTTCCTCCACAGTATAGTGAAGAGGGTCATTAATCACGTTGGCGTACTGGGTAATCAGAACGCGCGTCATATTAATAGCCCCTGCAGTCCATTCTCCAGAGTTAATTCCTGTTAAGTAACCGCCTTGAGCGCCATTCCCATCATAATTGCTGTATCCCACTCCCCATAGGGCCCCGTCCGGACCATAAAACCCTCCAAAGGCTTTTGTTTGCCGCCAAATATTATAGGCTGAACCAAAGCCAAACCATGAATCGATGATAGGTTGTCCTAAACAGGATACGCCCCATGTCTGCACATCAACGGCGTTAAGATCATTAGATGGCAGCCATACGCTTTGTTGCTCTGGATCGTTCGCCAAGCCCTCACAATAAAAAACGCCCGCATCTGCATTCCACGCATATTTTTTCAAAAAAGGAAGAATTCCTTCGGTTGACGTTCCATTGGAGATCCCTCCATAAATCATGATTTGAATGACGCTTAAAGATTTGTTGATCGAGCTTTTATCGTTTGGAGATAAGGTCGCCTCATTTGCCAATTCATCCATTAAAATCTTCTTGAGAGTAAAGAGCCCGCCTAAAGTGGAAAAATTGTTCTCCAAAGAAACGATGTGGGGGTTGACGCTTCCTATATTTCCAAGCGACCCATTTACAACATAATAAAGAGCTCCGATAGGCGCCTGCATCGCCTGAAAGGCCGGAAGGACTCTAACAGCGTTTTGTACGGCGGCCGACAAATAAGGAACATACTGCGCTCCCAATGATTGCTGCTGAATGAGGGATGACTGCAAAGGCCCTAAAAATAAAGCCCAAGCGTTTTCACCGGTAATCGGCTTAAAGTCTTGCCAGGTTGTCGCTCCTTGAAAATAGGGAGCCGGCAATGGGTTTGGATTTGATGAATCTGAAGAAATAAATTGAGATCCGGATAGATAAAAAATGGGATCCGTAATAATAAAATTCATCGGAATAAACCGAACCATAAATGCATTTGCATTATTGATGGCCGAATTAGCGGCGATAAACGTATTTTTAAAACCATAAGTGAAAAAAGGTTCACCTTTGTACGTGGATGGCGCGCGGAGGGCTCCGGGCACATAGGATTCTCCGTAATTCCCGCCATATGTTCCTAGTTGAAGCAATGTTGTCTGTCCATTCAGAATGTTGAAGAGAGACTGACCGTTTGGTCCCTGGACGCCGGCCTTGCCGGCAAGGGCAAGGGATATCTGCCAGACTGCGGCGTCATAAATATTAGTTCCGGCAAATGCATTCACGCGTTCTATTTGTAAATTGCCGGGGCAAAGCAGGGTGGGAAAAGGAGCGATGTCGGAACAAATAGGACTCGGAGATAAATTGTAATTGCCCTGAGGAGAATTATATCGATCTGAAACACTGAGAAGTTCTGCGGAGTTTTGACCGACATAATACTGCCAATAAGCGGGGGAACTATAAAAACTTAAGGGAAGGATCGTGCCGCTCGAAAAAAGCGAATTAGTCGCTGCATAGCTGATGCCGCAATCTGCGCCGATTGAACCAAGTTGTCCATTGCCTTGAATATTGCCGGGCGAGGTGAAAAATTTGATGATTCTTTGGATATCCGTCTCGGTGAATTCTTGTTGCGAAGGAAAATAGGGCGCGGCTTCCAACGAAAAAGTTATTAACATAATCGAAATTATTAATTTTTTAATCATTTCTCACCTATAGTTAAAAAAAAAGCGAATTCAAGATGCTATTATATTATAAAAATATTTATAATGCAATAAGATAGGTCGAATTACTGCAATTCCCGCTAAAAAATAGTTAACAATTTCAAAGAGACTCCA
>Ga0207104_1185_pt1 | contig 15238 bp, 12 predicted proteins | sample Alteio_BWMinHeat_79_FD_153538 | JGI IMG/M metagenome (GOLD analysis project Ga0207104, IMG submission 153538) | Enriched cells from forest soil in Barre Woods Harvard Forest LTER site, Petersham, Massachusetts, United States -... | ecosystem: Environmental > Terrestrial > Soil > Temperate forest >...
GAAGCGGAATTAGGGGCTGAAACCGTTCAAAAATGGTTAAGACCCCTTAAAGTTGTGCGCTTTGATGCGGGCAATCTTTATTTGCAGGCAAATGACTCTTTTCAGATCCTCTGGTTTGAAGAACATATTCGCAAAAAAGCAAATGCGGCGCTCGCCAATAATAATGGGCGGCGCATTAAGGTGCATCTTGCATTAGTGGCTGAACCTTCTTCATCGAAAAAAAATAAAACAAAAAAAGAACAAAATCAACCGGCCGTTTCTTCTAAATCTTCAATCGCATTTGATGCGTTGGATCCTCATTGCACCTTCGATAATTTTGTCCCGCCTGTCGCCCAAATGCTGCCTTACAAACTTCTTCTCCAAACCACTGGTTGGCAACAGACTAAAGATAAGGCTGAACTTGCCGCTTTCAATCCTATTTACCTTTGCGGACCTGTGGGGACGGGTAAAACACACTTGTTAATGGCCACAGCTCATGTCTTGCGAAGTCAAGGCGTTACGGTCATCTATGTGCGGGCGGAAACATTTACAGAACACGTTGTAACGGCGATTCGCGCCGGTGAAATGGATGTTTTCCGTCAAAGCTACCGGAATATCGATGCGCTTATCATTGACGATGTCCACATCTTCGGCAAAAAATGGGCCACCCAAGAGGAGCTGTTCCATACATTCAACACTCTGCATCTAGCCGGAAAACAGATTATTCTTAGCGCCAACTGTCTGCCAGGGGAATTGCATTTTGTCGAGCCCCGTCTTATCAGCCGTTTTGAATGGGGGATTGTTTTGCCCTTGGAACGTCCTCAGAAGGAGGAAATTCGCGACATTCTTCGCACTCGCGCTTCCGCTCTGAAATTCGCACTTAACCCGGCGGTGGCGGACTTCCTCGTGGAAACTTTTGCAAGCAGTCCTAAAGCATTGACGAAGGCGCTTGAAGCGTTGATTCTTCGGCTGCATGTGAGCGCAACGGGTTCTCGCATCTCTTCCACTCAGTTGACGGTCACATTCGCCCAGCATTTATTAACGGACCTTATTAAAGAAGAACACGATTCTAAGCTTAACGCTTCTCAGATTATTCAGCAGGTGGCCGAATATTTTGGAATCCGCGCTGAAGATATTTTGGGAAAGGCGCAAACGCGCGACTGCGTATTGCCGCGTCAGATTGCGATGCATCTATGCCGCATCAAACTTAAAATGCCTTTTACAAAGATCGGAGATCTTTTTTGCAAGGATCATTCTACGGTTATTTCAAGCGTTAAAGTTATCCAGAAGTCCCTTGACGGCAGCGATAAAGACATTTGCGGTCCTCACCACACTATTTTGAAGACCTTGAGATAAAAAAAATAATATCAGGATAGGCAGGATAGAAAGGATGAAAGGACTAATTGAATCTTAGTTAAATTAAAAAAATAATATCAAACAAGTATAACGGCGAATGCGGCATTATGCCTATCATAATATTATTTTTTTTTAATTCAATTAGGATTCAATTAGTCCTTCCATCCTTTCTATCCTGCCTATCCTGATATTAATTTTTTTAGTTTAGCGTCCCATTCCTGATGTGATGAATTGCTTTAATGCAGCTTCATCCACTTCGCCGGAAAGACGCGAAACTTCATGTCCATTGCGGAAGAGAATAATTGTAGGAATAGACTTAACATTATTAGCGCTTCGACTGGCTGGACATGTATCGATGTTAGCTTTATAAAAAGCAAGCGAGCCTTGCAGATCATTGGCTACGTTATTAAAAGTCGGTCCTAAACGGCGGCATGGCGCACACCAATCGGCATAAAAATCCACTATCGTAAATCCTTTGCTGATCTTGTCTGAAAAATTACTATCGCTAAGTTGTTCCACTTTTTGACCGTGTCGAGATTCTATGGCTGCAGGACGATAGTTGTTGTCTTTTGCATAACCAAGCGAAAAACAGGTAATAGCGCATGCTGTAAATAAAAGATTAATATATCTCATAAATTCCTCCATGTTTAGTTTTTTTCAGAATAGTTAAAATAACAATATGTGTCAATTTTGTTAATTATTAGACAGATGTATCGCTCTGTATTCTTTATCGAAACCCTTAATAAAAGGTTCATTAGTGGAGGTAAGAAAAACTTGTCCCAGATTTTGCAGATGCATTAACAGGCGCTCCCGACGCGTATCATCAAGGCTGACGCCAACGTCGTCGAGCAGCATCAGGGGAACTTCGTTGGACAAAATCTTAAGGCGTTCCCACTCGGCTAGCCGCAATGCCGCCACACAGCTGCGTTGCTGTCCTTCGCTCGCAAAAAAACGCGCTTCCTTCTGGCCAATTGAGATCGTTAAATCATCTTTATGGGGACCGGATAATGTGTATCCCAAAATCATCTCTCGATGTCGCAACTTATTAAATAGCGCCAGGTGATGTTGTTTCAAGGCGACTAATTCCGCATCATTATTCGGGGTTGTTGTCTTGTAATTTAAGGACAGATTTTCCACCTCTCCGCTAAGCGCACAATAAAAACGCTGGCCGCTCATTTGCAGCTCCTTGCTCGCTTTGCATCTTTGCTGGGTCAGGTACGCGGCGGAATTCGCCATCTCTTGTTCCCAGCCGCTCAAAGAGTCGGCGTTTTTCGTTCGCAGCAATGCATTGCGCTGCCGCATGGCGCGATTATAGCGGGTCAAGTGGTGGATATAAAGCGGATCGACTTGCGCGAGCTGGAGATCCAAAAAATGACGTCTTGTTTGAGGTCCTCCTTTTACCAGGAGAGCGTCATCGGGCGTAACGATCACCCCTTGCAATAGTCCCAATAGTTCAGCGGTAGAGGCGCAGGTTGTGGCGTTATAGATGATTTTACGCGTCTTGCCATCGCAGGTCATGCGCAGCTTTTGCTCAATGCCATGTTTGACAAATGACGCTTCTATATAAAAAAAAGAGGATTCTTTTCGTATTAAATCCGTCATTTGATGAGTTCGAAAGGAGCTCCCTGTAATCAAAAGGTGGATCGCTTCCAGAACGGTTGTCTTGCCCTTTGCATTGGCGCCCCAGATCGCATTAACCCCTGGGCAAAAATCGAAGGAAACTTCTTCGTAACATCGGAAGTTATGTAAGTAGAGCGTACGTAAAAGCATTATCACTCTTCATTAAGACGCATGGGCATGAGAATGAAAAGCGAACGCGCTGAAGATGCGCTAGGCATTGGGTCTGCATCGGTGATCATTCCGGGATTGTAGGCGTCAGTGATGCCCATTGAAACCGTTTCCTGTTTTGTATGACGCAAAATGTCCAGAAAAAAGTTTGGATTAAATGCTATTTCCAGTGGCTGGCCCTGATAATTGACCGGCATGCTTACTTTGCCTTCGCCCACTTCCATCGCATTGGCGCTTAATTTGAGCTCGCCATTTGACAACATAAAGCGCACCGAGTGGGTGGTATCCGCCGTAAAGAGCGAAATCTGTTTTAGAAGGGTCATCAGCTCTTCGCGATGCAACGAAACCACTGTGCTTGGCTGCTCCGGGATCACGCGGTTGACGTCGGGATAATCGCCGCTCAGCAGCTTTGTCACGATCATAACGCTATTGGATTCAACAGCAATGCGGTCTGACATTAAATGTACGGTGGTTTCTCCTTCGTCGCCAAGGTTTTTTAAAATCTCCTCCACGGCCTTCAAAGGGATGATGTAGTTTCCGGAAAACGCCGGATCCAGGGGAATGGGCATGCGGGCTCTGGAGAGGCGTTTGCCATCGGTTCCGACGAAGACCGCTTCCCCGTTGATCGTCTGCATGAGCACTCCTGTGAGGGCATAGCGATTATCTTCACGCGAAACGGCGAAGGCGGTCCTAAACAGCATCTCTTTCAGATCGCTCTGTTTGATCGAAAATTGGGCGCTGCCGCTCATATTGGGAAGCGAGGGGAATTCGCTGCGATTCATTCCATGCAATTTGAAGCGAGAGGCGTCGGCGATGATTTCCGTCACTTCATTTGCATTAGTCGTCACTTCGAGATTGGTTGAAGTTAGCTCACGAACTAGCTGCGCTAATTTTTTTGCCGGCAGTGTCGTCGCTCCTTCCTCTAAAATTTTCGCTTCGGTAAAGCAGCGTATGCCAACAGTCAAATCGGTAGCTGTGATAACCAGTTCGTCATTGACAGCTTCAATGAGGAGATTCGATAAAATGGGGACTGTGGCTTTTAACCCAACAACATTAAGGCATTTGCTAATTAAGTAATTAAATTCTTGCGTGGCTATTACAAACTTCATAGCATTTTCCTTTAAGCCTAGTATTAGGTTTTATCGAATCCAACTTATTCCACCGAAGATACGTGAGCATACTTTGAAATGTCAAGGGCTTTAACATGGAATTTATAAATTCATGGTGCAATTTAACTAAATTGGAGTATACTGGTGCAAATTTCAATTGAGAATTTTTATGAGTAATGACCTGGTTTCCAATCGAAGAGGCGCATATGATTATGAAATTCTCGAAACTTTTGAAGCGGGCATTGTTCTGCAGGGCACGGAAATAAAATCTCTGCGCGATAACGGAGGCAGCCTGCAAGAGGCCTATGTAAAAGTTATTAATCGCGAATTATGGCTGATCGGCTGCAGCATCGCCCCGTATCGCTATGGCAATATTCATAATCACGAAGACAAACGTGATCGCAAGTTGCTGATGCATAAACGCGAGATCGCCAGACTAAAAGAAGCCACCCAGGAAAAGGGTCTCACCATCATTCCATTAGCCTTCTACCTAAAAGAGGGCCGCGTCAAAGTTAAAATCGCTTGCGCCAAAGGCAAAAAAAATATTGATAAGCGCGCGACAATTAAAGAGCGCGATGAAAAGCGGCGCATGAGCAAAGTCATGAAAGACAATAGATAGATATGTTTAAAGTTAAGATTTTATCTATTGGGAAAACTAAAGAAACATGGTTGGAAGACGCCTTAAGCGAATATATAAAACGCTTGACTCCTATCGCTGCAATTGAATTTGTATGGGCGAAAAATGAAGCGCAGCTGCTTCAATTAGCGGAAAAAGAGGCTTCTATTGTATGCCTGGATGCTTCGGGAAAACAGATGGACAGCGAACAATTCGCTGTATTCATCCAAGAAAAATTGGAGCTAGGCGGGACGCGTTTGACCTTCGTTATTGGCGGCCCTGAGGGATTGCCTCGGGCGCTTAAGCAAGATGCGGCCTTGCTCAGTCTTTCTTTGATGACTTTCACCCATCAGATTGCGCGTCTCATCCTTTTGGAGCAACTTTATCGAGCTTTCGAAATCGCCAAGGGTTCCAAATACCATAAGTAATCAGAAGGCAACATGCAAAAGCGAGCGCTTACTCCTCTCTGCGCTCTCTGTGAGCTCTGTGGTGGATATAAAACCTTAAGTTGAATCATTTTAAGGCTTTATATCCACCACAGAGCCCACAGAGAGCGCAGAGAGGGGTAAGCGCTCGCTTTTGCAATAGTCTCTCCCGAGACAACTGCGATACTTTTAAAAGCTCCAGGGTATTTTTGGGGTCAGGCCTGACACTATGACACTTTTAAAAACGCCACTATGACACGTTTCAAAGCATCATACTGGCGTTTTTAAAAGTGTCATAGCGTCAGGCCTGACCCCAAAAATACGCGCCAAAACGTCAATGTCAGGGCAATCGTTTATCCAAAACTCGCGTTAAAAATGAGGACCTCAATGAGGTAAAGTAAAAACACTATGGCGGAACCGGCGACTGTTTTTTGCAGGCGTTTTTCATTGCCAGGGGACAGCCACCAGCCTAAAAACCAAATGGCGATAGGCATCATGGGAAAGGAAATTAAGGTGACGCTCAGGGCGTTGCCGATAAATGTACTGAGTGAGCCTCCAAGGTTTGCTGTCCACGGAGAAAGGTATTTTAATTCCAACATGACGATCGGAAAAAGAACCAGCAAAACAATCATTGTTTGCTTCCAAACCGGCGGAGCTTCTCCGCTTTTCGCTATCGAAGCAAACCATCCTGCATAGGGTGAAACCACGCGATGACTTTCAAGTGACGTTATCAGAGGGACGGATTCGTTTAAAATCTTTTGTCTTTCGGTTGATGTCAGCCAATGATCTAAATTTTCAGGAGTGTCGAATTGCAGCAAGGTGATCCAATTTCTCCCTTGACTGTGGGTTGGCGACTGTAAATACACTCCACGGAAACCAGGAAATTTCGCCTCAATCTGGTGAATTTTGGCGCTCCAGTCTCGGTAGGCTTTTTCATTGCCGGGATTTACCTGCGTTACAATGACTTCAGTCACGCCGCATCCTGAGTTTGATTCTCCTCCTGTTGTTTCCTTTATGTCATTGTCAGCGACAAGGCTTCGCAACTCATCCATGAGCTCCATGTGTTGTTTTGAGGCGCGCCACGAAGAAACTTTTTCCGCATCATAAAAACGTTGAACAACAGTCCATGCCTCTTGTTGATCCGGTGAAGACAAAAACTCTAAGCTGATAAACCCCGGAAATCCAGTAATCACGGCATTAAGTTTTGCCTGCCAATTGACAAAAGCGATTTTAGACTCCGGGCTTATGTTTACGCGCAGGGTCGTAATAGTGGGTTGTTTAATGAACTGAGGCATGGGTTTGCCTTTTTCAAATTAATAATGGCGTGTGCAGGCATTTGAGAGACGTACTTTTAATCTATTTGTAGTATATTTTTTTAATTCTGTCAATTTTAATCAAATCTTCAAAGAGGCTAAGGAAGGTAGCCAGGGCGTCCCGCCCTGCTTTGTAGGCAAAAAAACATTTGTTCTTGTGTTCATATATAAGATATATTACAATCATATTTTAAATTAAAATAATGTAATTGCAATATAGGAAAATTTAATGCTATTAAAGCCACAAGTATTTAATTATAATAAATTATCATATAAGATGACTTTGTTTTTAATTTTGTCCTTTTCTATGTTGGTTGGAATAAATGCCGCGCCTTACGTCAACGCACAAAGTCAAGCGGAGCCTTGTTCAATTGTAATTTTTGGAGCGTCGGGAGATCTGACCGCACGTAAGTTGCTTCCGGCTATTTATAATCTGGCTCATGAAGGCAATCTTTCGAAGAATACTGCAGTAATTGGTTTTGCGCGAAGTGAACATAGCAATGAAACTTTTCGTAAACAGATGGAGAAGGCGACAAATCAATTTTCTAGAGTTAGTCCGAATGCCGACGTCGATTTTTGGCGGCAATTTGAAAGTCGGTTATTCTACAACCAAGCCGCTTTTGAAGAAGATCAGGGTTATGAAAACCTGCATGAACTGTTATCGGAAATCGATCAAGAGTTAGGCACGCAAGGCAACCGCATCTATTACTTAGCCACTCACCCTAGTCAGTTTCCCATCATCATAAAAAAACTGCATGAGCATCAACTTATTTATAACCCCAACAGCCTAAACAAAAAATGGTCCAGGGTTATTATTGAAAAACCTTTTGGGAACGATCTGGATTCTGCAATTGATTTGCAGAAAAATATTTCTAAGCATCTTGATGAGAGTCAGGTGTATCGTATGGATCACTATCTTGGCAAAGTAGGAGTTCAAAACTTGTTCACATTAAGGTTTGAAAACGCTCTTTTTGAACCCCTTTGGAATAATGAATACATTGATAACGTTCAAATCACGCTCAGCGAGGACATCGGCGTTGGCTCCCGTGGACATTTTTGGGAAGAAACAGGATCTTTGCGCGATGTTTTCCAAAACCACTTAATGCAGCTTCTTGCCATTACGGCTATGGAACCTCCTTCTCATCTAAATGTAAGCAGCATACACGAAGAAAAAATAAAAGTTTTAAATGAGATCCGTCCATTTCCTCTGGCGGAAATAAACAATCATGTCGTTCGTGGACAATATGGACCAGGGGAAATACATGGAATACGCGTTCCGGGCTACAAACAAGAAAAAGACGTTGCCGACATCTCATCGTCTGAAACATTCATCGCGGCGAAAATATTCATCGACAACCCCCGTTGGATGGGAACGCCTTTTTATATTCGTGGAGGCAAACGCCTTCCAAAACAGACAACTGAAATTGTGATTACATTTAAGAATGGGAATTCATCAACTGATCAAGTCGCCAACGCTCTTTTCATTCGCATTCAGCCAAATACAGGGCTCTTTCTTAAAATCTTGTCAAAGACTCCAACGCTTTATAACGACGCAAAGCCCGTCACATTTGGTTACAACATCGATGCGTACTTCGGACGTCAGTCTTCAGAGGCATATGAAAATCTTTTGTACAGCTGCATCATAGGCGACAGCAGCCTATATGTTCGAGCGGAGGAACAACTGGCGGCGTGGCGTTTGCTGACTCCAGTTCTTGATTATTGGAAGTCGCAAACTCATGAGGATATTCAAAATTACGAGGCGGGAACGTGGGGTCCGACCGCCGCTGAGCGACTGTTGAGGGAAAATGGACATCAATGGCGGTTATTAGAAGATTAGAAGGTGTTTTATAATATTAATATAATATGGAGGATATATGTTGAAGTGGATGATGATTTTGTGCGTGGCATTGTCAGCGACGCTTAGCGCTGAAATAAAAGTATTAGCGTTTGCAGGCAGTACTCGAGAGGATTCCGTTAATAAAAAATTGGTCTCTGAAGCCGCCAATTTAGCGCGTCAATTGGGAGCCAGCGTCACGGTTATTGATCTTAGAGATTACCCAACTCCATTTTATGATGCAGATCTTGAAGCTGCGCAAGGGATGCCGGTCAAAGCTAAAGAATTACGGCGTTTGATGATTGATAGTCAAGCGATATTCATTGCTTCGCCTCTATACAACGGTTCTGTTTCAGCGGTTCTTAAAAATGCAATCGACTGGGCGTCAAGAGGTGAAAACGGCGGTTCCTCGCGTGAAGCGTTCAAGGGAAAGAAATTCGCCATTATGAGCGCTTCTCCTAGCGCAAAGGGCGGCGCTAAAGGGCTGACGCATTTGCGAGCAATCTTAGAGGATATTGGCGGGACAGTGATTCCTCAGCAAGTGGCGCTTCCAGACGCTTATCATGCATTTGACGACCAAGGAAGATTGAAAAACGAGCAAATAAAAGCTGAACTTCAACAGCTCGTCGAAACGGCTCTTAAATAGCGCGAGCTAGAGCTTTTTATCGGGCAATGCGCCTTCTTGCGCCCCGGGAGAGACAATTGCAAAAGTCTTGGACAAACAATGCAAAGGTGAGCGCTTACCCCTCTCTGCGCTCTCTGTGGGCTCTGTGGTAGCCAAAAAGCCTTAAAATGATTCCATTGAAGGCCCTTTGGCTGCCACAGAGCCCACAGAGAGCGCAGAGAGGGGTAAGCGCTCACTTTTGCAATTGTCTCGGGAGGGGCGCGAGAAGGCGATCGTTTATTTACAACTCCAACTGTAACAAATTTTTTGCGCGAATCACAGTAAGGACGACATAAATAGGCGTTGCCTGTTTTTATTTATTTTTTAACGCATCGAAAACCTAGGTGATTCAAACTGGTGTCCGGACAGGTTTTCATTCGCGCTGTGATTCGGTAGCCCTTGCAGTAGCTTTTATGGCACAAAAAAGAACCTCCTCGGTGCACATGCTTTGCGGCGAAAGGCTCCTCCGGGTCAAAGCTTGTCGCTGGACCCGTAGGATTTATTGAGAGTCCTTTTTTCGCCTCATTTTGATAGTGGGATGCATGATAAAAGTCTGAACACCATTGCCAGACGTTCCCTCCCATGTCATATAAGCCGTAAGGATTAGGTTTAAAAGCGGTTACGGAAGTCGTCCCCATATAACCGCCGGGTTTTATGCTCTTATAGGGAAATTCACCTTGCCAAATGTTGATCTGGGGACTTTCTTCTGAAAACTCTTCATTTCCCCAAATATATATGACATTTTTTTGTCCGCCATATGCGGCGAATTCCCATTCCGCTTCCGTGGGCAATCGTTTGCCCGCCCATTTTGCATAAGCGACGGCGTCAAACCAAGATATCTGCACGACGGGATGGTCTTCTTTTCCCTCAATGGAACTCTCAGGCCCTAGTGGATGTTTCCAGTTGGCTCCAGGCTTCCACTCCCACCAAGCGCGGTTGCTGTTCAATGGCGTTGGACCACTTGTCTGCTTGAAGACTAGTGAGGCGGGTACAAGTAGTTCTGGAGGCGGCTGAGGGGTTCCAGGAGGAACCTGGGCCATGATCTCTTCCATTGTCGGCGCTTTCTCCGCTGTTGTCGCATAACCAGTCGCATCGACGAATTCCTTGAATTGTTTATTAGTTACGGGCGTGGCGTCCATCCAGAAACCATCAACCTTGACTTGATGGGGAGGTTGCTCATCTTTTTTTGAATATTTATTATCAGACCCCATTGTGAATTCTCCGCCAGGAATCCAAACCATCCCGGCGGGACGATTTATTTCATAACGACTAGGAAGTTGGGACGAGCAGCAACAGTCTGCCTGTATGTATGCTGTGGGGAGAAGAAACAGCAAAAAGCCTATTCGCGATAAAACAGATAAAGCCATCTCCACTCCGCATAAAGATTTATTGACTTTATAGCATGCAAAAAAATACATTCCAATAATAATGATTACTCACCCAAAAAAAAGGAAAACATATGTCAAAAAGTTTACTCAATGTGTCTTGGGCTCTGTTTTTTATATTATGCGTTTTCTCGAAGGGCCCTTTAGAGGCGGTATGGTCTTCGCCGATAGCGATATCAACTACAAATTCGAATAATCCGGAAATAGGAACAGACGCCTTTGGCAACGCCACGGCTGTTTGGCAAGAGTTTGATGGAGTAAATACGAACATCCAATCTGCAACTCTTTCAAAAGGGGCTAACTGGTCCGCTCCATTAATCCTTTCTTCCGCCTTTGGACACAATACGCATGCGGATCCTCAAATCGCTGTTGATCCCTCGGGCGATGGAGTGGCGATTTGGGTGGAGCAAAACGACGTCGCTTCTACGATTAGGGCTGCAATCTTATCATCTGAAAGCGGCTGGTCCCTGCCGGTGGATGTTTCGGTTCCCGGTACGGCGCAAAGCCCTCAAATAGCTGTCGATTATGCCGGCAATGCGGTCGCTGTGTGGGTGAGGTTAAATGATGCCGGAAGAAAAATCATTCAGACCGCCACACTTCCAGCCGGAGGCGATTGGTCCTATCCTGTAGATCTTTCAATCGCAACGGAGGATGCATTTAGTCCTCATGTGGAAGTGGATTCTTTTGGAAACGCCATTGCAATTTGGACATTGCTTACTGCTCCAAATTTTGTGATTCAAAGCGCAACGCTGCCGTTTGGAGGAAGTTGGTCGGATTATTCCACTATCTCCGATGCGAGCGAAAGCGCTAGTGAACCGAAGGCGGCCGTAGATTTGTTTGGCAATGCAGTGGTTGTTTGGCAACGGTTTAATGGTTTTGATTTTGCTATTAAGGCTGCGACTCTTCCATTTGGAGGCAGTTGGACAACGCCTGTTGATATTTCCGCTGCAGGCGCAGGTTCGCTCCAGCCTAATATAATTGTTGATTTTTTAGGCAACGCGCTCGCTATTTGGTCTCAAAGCGTGGACGATGATTTTATCATTCAATCCGCATCTCTTCCATTTGGAGGTTCTTGGAGTGCGCCTGTGAATATTTCCCCTATAGGAGCGGTTTCATTTGATCCAAATATCGTCCTTGATTCCGCCGGCAATGCGACTGCCATTTGGGATAGAAATAATGGAATTGACACTGTCATTCAGACGGCGACGCTGCCGTTTGGAGGAATTTGGTCATTGCCTGTGGATCTTTCAGCTGCAGGACAGGTTTCAAACTTTCCTCGGCTTGCGATGGATTCCAGTGGATATGCTGTTGTAGACTGGACTAATGAGACATTTGCCGTTATTCAGTCAACTGCATGGACGCCTGCGCCGACGGTGACGAATGTGGATCCAAACACCGGTTTCACGACGGGCGGCAACTCCGTTACAATAACCGGAACGAATTTCATCAATGTAAGTTCAGTGAACTTCGGCGCCACAAGCGCATCGAGTTTTACGGTGATTTCTCCGACGAGCATTATTGCAATCGCTCCTACGGAAGCTGTCGGCATAGTTGATGTGACGGTGGTTACATTTGCAGGAATTTCCACTATTGCAACTAATGATCAATACGCTTATCAGATTCCTCCCGCTCCGCCAGTGGTGTCAAAGATCACTCCGCATCATGGTCCAGTGGAAGGCGGTCGATTGGTTAGAATTCATGGAAAGAACTTCAACAATGTGACGGGCGTGACATTTGGCTCTGCAAGCGCCTCAAGCTTTGTAGTTGTTTCTCCGACGCTTATACTTGCTGTGACTCCTCCTGGATTCGGCACAGTGGATGTAGTCGTTACAACAACCGCAGGGGCTTCGAGCGTTACAGTCCATGATCGTTACACCTATCACACACAGTTGGAGGATTAACCTAAAAAGAAGATCCTTGTTCGTATTTCCGGGGCGCCGCTGTTGCGGCGCCCTTTTTTTTGTTTGTTTGAAAAGACTTGTAGCGCAGACTGAAGTCTACGCTACAAGTCATTTTACAGAGGATCTATGAAACGGGCGTTTAAACTTGGATATGGCTATGACAGTCATCGTTTTCTTACGATTGAAGAAAAAAAATTGATGGAAGGTCGATCCTCCATTGATATAGAAACGGAGTATTATTCCAAGGATAAGAAGTTAATTATCGGCGGGGTTGTTCTTGACGATAAGTATCAAAAAGCCTTCGGTCCATTCAAGGCGCGCAGCGATGGCGATGTTCTTTATCATGCTGTAGTCAACGCCCTGCTTTCCGCCCTTGGGAACAAACAAGCGCGCGATATTGGCGCGGTTTTCCCTAATACGGATAAGGCCAACTCCAATCGCAATAGTTCCGAATTTATGCATAAAGCCGTCAGCCTGCTTCAAGCGTCTGAATATGACCTTCTGGACCTGAAAATCATGGTGAAATCCAAACCTCGAGTCGACTGGAATTTGGTCGAAAAGAATTTAGGGGCGTTTTTTCATTTGCAAAGCGTTGCTCCAGATATCCATGTTCAGGGAACTTCTGGAGAGGAGATGGATGGCGCAGGGAATGGTTTAGGCGTTGAAGTCTTCGTTGTTTGCCTTTTGCAATGTAAATAATTCGTGGGCAGTGTTTAAACAGATTACAATGGCGCGGCAAAACATGGCTCTCCTGCAATGCATGTCGCATGAACATAGAGATCGTCATCAAGAAAAATGAAGTCAGCGTCGGCGCCCTCTTGTAAAGAGCCTTTTACATCTTGCATGCCCAAAATTACAGCAGGTTTCCAGCTTGCCGCCTCTATAGCCTCCACCAATGAACAAGAAGTATAGGCGAGTAAATTGCGCACAGCCGCATCTAAACTAAGCACGCTGCCTGCAAGGGTGGCGGCGCCTGCGAGAAAGGCTTTGCTTTTTTGCACTTCCACTTCCCTCGTTCCAAGATGATAAACGCCGTCTGAAAGGCCAAGAGCCTCCATCGCGTCTGTAACTAAAATGAGTCCATCGGGATTGCTCCTCCACGCTAGGTTGATTGCAGCGGGATGCAGATGATGTCCATCGGCGATAATGGAATAAAAATATCCAGGGGTGGTTAATACAGAAGCAATGACGCCAGGGTCTCGATGATGAAATGGGGTCATCGCATTAAAAAGGTGGGTGGCTAAACTGGCGCCGGCTTCAATGGCTTGCTGCATCTCCTGATAGCTGGCGTTTGAATGTCCAACCGAAGCTACAATGCAACGCTGCTTTAAATGCGCAATCGCTCCTAACGCTCCTTTTATTTCAGGGGCAAGCGTCACGATTTTCACTCCGTCCAGACTGCCATAAAAATCTTCTATGGAACTAGAGTCGTCAAAGGAACGAATCATGAGAGGATCATGCGCTCCACATTGTTTTGGATGAAAAAATGGGCCTTCCAAATGGACTCCTAAAATGGTCGCGCCGTGAGCTCCTCCCTTCTTGGGTTGTAAATGGGGAAGAGCTTGTCGATAGCGCTCTTTGCTCGAAGAGATGACGGTGGGAAGAAATGCTGTCACGCCATATTGAGGAAGCAGGCGGGCGACTTCAGACACTCTGTCAGCCTGTGTAGTGAAATCTAAACCAAAACCGCCATTGATTTGGAGATCGATATATCCCGGGGCAATGATCAATCCATGTACATCGATTTCAAGATCCGCTTTTATTTGCGGAGCGATGATTTTGCCGTCAGCGACCCATAGGTCGCCCGCCTGAAGCGCATGATCGCGCACAATGCGGGCATTGTAATAACGCACAGTTTTGCCGGCATTGGGAGGCTGGGCGCGTATGGATTGAAAAGAGCTGAACAAGCCGCAAAGGACCATAAGCGTCATCCTGAGTATGCATATATGATATTCTCTAAAACATAAAATTTTGATCATCTTGATATTTCTCTAAATTTGCTGCAGCTTTTTTATCGAGAAACACTGTCACTTGGGGGTGAAGGCGCAGCGCTGTTGCAGGAATAGCGGTTGAGATAGGGTCTTTAAGCATTTTATTAATGATGGGGGCTTTATGACTTCCTGTGGCCAATAGGAAAATTGCGTTGGCTTTTAAAACTGTTCCCACGCCCATCGTAATGGCATATTGAGGAACCGCGGAAATATCGTCATTAAAAAAGCGCGCATTATCCTTACGCGTGCTATCCGCCAAACGAATTAAGGAAGTTCCATCTGAAAAAACAGAACCAGGTTCTGCAAAGCCAATGTGGCCGTTTGTGCCAATGCCAAGGATTTGAATATCGATAGGGCCCAGCTGAAGCAGTAGAGCGTCATACTCCTTTGCCCGTTGCTGCAAAATCCATAATTCTTCTTGGGCGGTTAATAAAATGTTATTTTCTTTCTCAGGAAATTTTTGAAATAGGAGAGCTAATTCTTCAGAAGTTAAATCTTGTTTAGTTTTGGCGCAACCTTTGGGGATGTGAATATTTTCAGGCTTTATTCCTAATGGATTATCAGACGATTGGAGCAGTTCCGCAAAAAGATGGGTGAACATGAAGCAGTGATAAGATTGTGGGTGTTCCGGAGGCAATCCCAAATATTCATCGAGGTTGAAGGTAATAAGTTGTGAAAGATCGAGATTTTCCTCTTTGACGATTTTGTTAAAGGCCTTGTACATAAGGATTGGAGTGCTGCCGGTGGCCAATCCCAAAACTGTTTGCCTGTTCAGTTTTTGATTTTCCAGAATATGGTCAGCCAATTTACGCGCGCAGATTTCTCCCATTATAGCTGGAGTGTTGAAAATATGGACGATTGGTTGATGCTCTGCGTG
>Ga0207104_1116_pt1 | contig 15208 bp, 23 predicted proteins | sample Alteio_BWMinHeat_79_FD_153538 | JGI IMG/M metagenome (GOLD analysis project Ga0207104, IMG submission 153538) | Enriched cells from forest soil in Barre Woods Harvard Forest LTER site, Petersham, Massachusetts, United States -... | ecosystem: Environmental > Terrestrial > Soil > Temperate forest >...
TGGCGCGCGGCAAAGCGCGTTCCCAACTCTCCGAACAAACGGTCGATAACACGGCGATCCGTGTTATAGGAACTTACATCGCCGCCGCGAACATCGCGCTTTTCTTTTTCAGTGAGCGTGTTATAACATATCATGAGTTCTGCAATCGCTTGACGACGCGTCGCTAGCGTATTTTTTTTCGCCAATGTGATCATGCGATCCGCATAACGCCGCAAAGCTTTAGCTTTTGGAACAGTGGTTTCGATGCGCCCATTGTCAATCAGCGACTTAAGCATATTCGCAAACATACATCGACGGTGCGATGAAGTTCTATTTAATTTACATGTATCTTTTAAATGTCTCATATATGTCGCCTTTACTCTTCTTGCTTGCTATCTTTTTTACCTTTTTCTTCTTGCTGCTTGCTTTCTCGCTTGCCTTTGCGCTCTTCTTGGTATTGACGAATGCGCTCTTTGACATTTTCTTGAGTGATGCCGTAGCGATTAAGGTCCATACCCAACGACAAATGCATCTCATCAAGCTTCAGCTTAATTTCATTAAGCGACTTTTTGCCAAAGTTTTTAAACTCAAGCATTTTGCGCTCAGGGATGGAGACCAGTTCTCCAATTGTATCAATATTAGCGCCGCTTAAACAGTTTGTAGAACGAACCGACAGTTCGATCTCATCAATGCGAAGACAAAGTTTATCCATAATCTCATCTTGGTCTCCGGCTTCATCGCCCAAACCTTCTTCAAAAACCAAAGCATGAGTCTGTAACCTAGAAAAGACATCGAAGTGTTTGATGCCGATCTGCGTTGCAAAGGAAAGAGCCTCGGAAGGGGTCACTCTGCCGTCTGTTGTCACTTCCAGGATTAAGCGATCCAAGTCGGTATCTTGTCCTACGCGCGTATTTTCGACATAGTAATTCACAACACGCACCGGCGAGAAAGCGGCGTCAATGAGAATTTCATCAGCCATCTTATCGCGTACGACATGCCGTTCTGAAGGCACATACCCGCGGCCCATTGCAACGCGCAAATTAATTTGCCGCTTCATTGGCTTTGTCACTGTAAATAGATGCAATTCCGGATTGACCACATCGAAAATTCCATCATCGACAATATCGCCAAGAGTCACTTCAAATTGGCCGTCATTTTGGTCTAAGTCATCCTGAGTAATATCCATCTCAGTAGTCAAAAAACGCAGTTCATGGGAGTGATGTTCATCCGTGACTGGAAGTTTGCGGAGGAGGGCTCCTTTAAGATTTAATATGATGTTGATCATATCTTCTACAATGCCCTCGACTGCCATATACTCATGTGGAATGCCTTCAATACGCAGCGAGACAATCGCCGGGGCTTCCAAAGAAGTCAGCATCATGCGGCGCATTGCATTACCGATAGTGTGCCCAAATCCCCGTTCAAATGGTTCGGCGACAAACCGCGAATAAATAGGCGTCGCTGATTTTGCATCGAGCGATATGGTTTGAGGCAATTCAAATTTGCCGTATTTGACTGACATGAGCAACTCCTAATATCAAGTGAATAATTATACGCGACGACGCTTACGCGCCCGACACCCGTTATGTGGGACTGGCGTCTTGTCTCTTATAGCGGTTATCATGAGCCCTGCGCTTTGCAATCCACGCACAGCGGATTCACGACCGGCGCCTGGGCCATTCAAGTCCACTTCCACTTCACGCATGCCTAACGACATCGCTGTTTTGCCGGCGTCTTGGGCGGCGACGGTTGCAGCGAATGCAGAGGACTTTCGTGAACCGGAAAAGTTCACTTTTCCTGCAGACGACCATGCAAGAATATGTCCAGCGGGATCTGTAATGCAAACGATCGTATTGTTAAAACTTGCCTTGACATGCGCAACCCCTGTTGGAGTATGGTGAGCGGATTTCCGCTTCGCCTTAGCAGGTTTTTTCGCAGGGGCCCCTGCGGCTTTTTGTTCCGTCGCCGGCGCAGCTTTTTGTTCTGCGGTTTTCTGTTCTTCTGGTTTCTTACTCAAAGTAAAACACTCCTCTCATAGTTAAGGCGCACAGCGCCATTTATTTTTTCTTATTGGCGACGGTTTTGCGACGGCCTTTGCGAGTGCGCGCATTAGTGCGCGAACGTTGTCCTCGAACAGGCAGACCGACGCGATGACGCAAACCTCGGTAGGAATGAATGCTGATTAAACGTTTGATGTTGTTTTGCACGGATCGGCGCAAATCACCCTCTACGATATATTCCGACTGCAATAATCCATTCAAACGCGCAATATCGTCTTGAGTCAATTTATGCGCGCGCATATTGCGGTCCATGCCAAGCCTCGCGATGATCTCATTGGCGAGCCGGCGCCCAATTCCAAAGATGTACGTCAAGCTGATTTCTAATCTTTTATTATCTGGTATGTCTATACCGATTACCCTGGGCATTGAAAACTCCTAAATAATTTAAGCATTCTATACTGCGCGCGGGCACAGTATACCAAACCTTCTCTTTTTATGCAATTCTCATCTGTCGCGTATGCGGCCGCGCTTCATGAATCCATCGTAGCGTTTCATCAGCAGATGCGATTCTATCTGTTTCATAGTGTCCAAAACCACCCCTACAAGAATCAAGAGGGCGGTTCCGCCAAAAAAATAGCTGATCGTCTGCGGCGTTCCAAGGACTCTTCCCACAATTGAAGGAAGAATGGCGATCAGCGCCAAAAACACAGCTCCTAATAATGTGATGCGATTCATCGTCGTTTCCAAATACTCCTGGGTCGGCTTGCCTTGGCGAATGCCGGGAATAAAAGCGCCGTTTTTTTTCATATCGGAAGCGATCTGATCAGGACGAAATTGCGTTGCGGTCCAAAAATATGTGAAAAAGATGATTAAAACGACAAACAACACCATATACAAAGTATTTCCGGGAGAGATCCAATTCGCCGCTTCGCCAAGCCAATTTCCCGATCCGACAAACGCGCCAAGCGTAGCTGGAAACATGAGCAATGACGATGCAAAAATGACGGGAATCACGCCGGCATAATTGATTTTTAGAGGAATATACGAATTTCCTCCTTGAACTTCTTTGCGCCCGACGACGCGGCGAGCGTACTGCAGAGGGATGCGTCGATGGCCTTGAATAATCATAATCGTTGCAATTGTCACTAGAACAAACACCGCGGCCAAGATGAGAACCGTAGCAAAATTCATTTGACCGGCTTCTTGCGAATCAAGATTGAGCTGCTGCAGAATCATTCCAATAGCGGTAGGAAGCTGAGACAAAATGCCTATAGTGATGATCAGACTCATTCCGTTGCCGATTCCTCGTTCTGTAATTTGCTCGCCAATCCACATCAACAATACAGTGCCTGTTGTCATTGTAAAAATAGTCAACAGGAAAAAGAGCCATGGGGTTCCGAAAAGTTGCAAATCCAGCAACTCGCCTGCGATGATGCCAGGGCGAGCGATGTTCATTTGCAACGCATACTTGGCAAAAAGGGCGGACTGCAGGAATGAGAGCGCGACAGTTAATCCGCGCGTTAATTTGTTCACTTTGCGTTTGCCCGCTTCATTGTTCTCTTTGATCTCGCGCTGAAGAGAAGGCCACAAGGCAACCAATAGCTGCATGATAATGGACGCTGAAATATAAGGAACAACGCCTAGCGCGATAACAGTCATTTGAGAGAAAGCGCCGCCTGAAAAAATGTCCACCAGCTGAAACAAATTTTGTCCACCGCCGGTAGCCTGCTTAAAAAAGCTGACTGCGATTTCCCCGTTAATTCCAGGAACTGGAATAAAGCCGCCGATGCGGCAAATCGCCAGCATGAGCAACGTAAAAAGGATCTTTGCCTTCAGCTCAGGAATTCTTGCGATATTTTGCAGTTCTTGCAACATTTTCTTTTACCCCTAATTCAGGATGACTAAGGAAGCGTGCGCATTCCTAAACTAACGTAAAAGGAATTTCAGCTTTTTGCAACTTCGCTATCGCTGCATCAGATAAAGCGGCCACTTCCAATGTAACTTTCTTACTCAGTTCGCCCTTGGCAAGCACTTTAACGCCATACGTCATTCCACTGAAAAAACCACGCTCGGCCAATGTTTGCGCGTTAACCAAATCGCCGTCATTGAAGACTGCGTTGATTTGTCCCAAATTCACAACATCGTAAGCTTTGCGGAATCGCGCATTATTGAAACCGCGAATAGGTATTTTCATGAACGTGCGGAATTGACCGCCTTCATATCCTGCGCGCCGCTTATAACCTGCGCGAGAGCCCGCTCCTTTTTCGCCTCGGCCGCAGGTCTTACCCAGACCTGAACCGGGCCCTCGGCCCACGCGCTTTCGTCTTTTATAAGGTCGGTCGCTATTTTTCAATATTGACAATTTAAATGCTGTCATGCCACGCCTCTCATCAGTTTAATTTCTTGTCGGCTGCGCAAAGACTCTAGAGCCTTAAAAGTCGCCTTAACAATATTGATAGGATTGCTAGACCCCAAACTTTTCGCCATAACATCTTTGATGCCGGCCATTTCGAGCACGGCGCGAACTTTGGAGCCGGCGATGACGCCAGCGCCTTCCGGAGCCGGCCTCAGCAAAATGACGGCCCCATCCCATTGAACAATGATTTCATGCGGGATGGTTGTGCCTTCTCTTTCGTAAGAACGCATATTTTTGCGAGCGTACTCGCCGCCCTTGCGAATGGCGTCGGTCAATTCATTAGCTTTTGCAAAACCATAACCGATGCGTCCCTTGCCGTCCCCAACGAGAATAAGCGCGGAAAAGCTGAATTTTCGGCCGCCGCTAACGACTTTAGAACAGCGATTAACGTATAAAACTTTTTCGTTAATGTCGCTATTGCTTTTTTCTTTTTTACGCGAATCACCTTGTTTTGCCATGTCTCTATCCTAATTGAAAGCCTAGAACTGAAGACCGCCAGCACGTGCGGCGTCTGCCAGCTCAGCTAAAATTCCATGATACTTGAATGGGCCTCTATCAAAGACCACTTCTTTAACGTTTTTTTCTTTGGCGATCTCTGCTATGCGTTCGCCGAGTTTACGCGCCGAGGTTTTATTTTTTCGGTTGTATTCCGTACTGCGGAACTCTTTTGAAAAAGTCGCTGTGGAGCCAAGCGTCATGCCGGATTCATCATCTATTAGATGAACTTGAATGTGCTTATTGCTTTTAACCACGCATAAACGCGGCCTTATCGAGGAACCATGCAAGCGTTTGCGCACACGCATTGAGCGATTATGCCGCAACTTTTGCTTTTTTAACATCATATTTCTCATATCAACCTACTAATAAATCGACTACTTCTTCGTTGCAGCGGCCTTTCCAGCCTTCTTTCGCACATATTCGCCGGCATAGCGAATGCCTTTTCCCTGATAGGGCTCAGGTGGTTTTTTCGCCCGTACAGTCGCTGCAAATTGACCGACCACTTGGCTGTCACAACCTTTTATAGTAATTAATGTCCCTTTTTCAATGGACACCTGAACGCTCTCAGGAATTGGAATTTTTGTCGGATGGGAACGTCCTATTTGCAGATCCAACTCACGCCCTTGAACAGCGGCGCGATAACCCACTCCAATCATTTCAAGTTTCTTTTCGAAACCTTGAAGAGCGCCCAAGACCATATTATTGATTAAAGAGCGAAACAAGCCATGAAAGTTGCCCATTTCGTCATCTTCAACGCTTACATGCACTTGTTCTTTTTCAACATGAACTTTCACGCCATCGTGCAACGGCTGGCGCAAAGTCCCTTTGGGGCCTTTTACGACAACTTCGGAACCCGATACTTTAACCTCCACTCCTTTCGGCAATGGAATCGGCAGCTTACCTTTTCGAGACATGACCAATATTCTCCTTATCGCTTAACTCACCACACCATGCATAATAATTCGCCGCCGATCTTACGCTTACTCGCTTCAGCGCCAGCCATAACGCCTTGCGAAGTCGACACAATGGAAACGCCGGTTCCGCCATAAAAATGGGGAATGTCGCCATGACCAACATATCGTCGCAGACCTGGACGCGACACGCGTTTAATGCCTTGGATGACAGAACGACGTTGTGGCGTGTATTTTAAAAACACACGAATGGTGCCGCGCTGTTGACTTTCCTGTCTGACAAGAAAACTCTCAACAAAGCCTTGCCCTTTCAGGATCACCGCTATATTTTCTTTAAGTTTACTCCAGTCACAGTCAACATAGCGATGTTGTGCTTTTAGTGCATTGCGAATCCTTGTGAGGAAATCGGCTATGGGGTCACTAACTGCCATGATTTCTTCTCCTCTTCTTAAGCTGCTACCGCGACCGGTAAGTTTTTAAATGGAAGGCCCAATAATCTCAGTAATTCGACACACTCGGCATCCGTTTGAGCGCTCGTTATCAAAGTGATATGCATTCCTTGCGTACGTTTAACTTCATCAAGATTGAGTTCAGTGAACACTTGGTGATCTTCCAATCCTAATGTAAAGTTTCCTCTGCCATCGCACTTTACATTAAAACCGCGGAAGTCGCGAATACGCGGAGCGGCGATATTGCAAAAGCGATCCATAAAGTCATACATGCGCTCTCCACGCATTGTTACTTTTATCCCAATCGGTTGTCCTTCGCGCAGTTTAAAGTTTGAAATCGCTTTTTTAGCACGAGTAATGATTGGTTTTTGACCAGTGATCTGGGCCAATTCTTTGACACAATCCTGGGTGGAATTTTTGTCTTTAGAAGCCTCAGCGATTCCCATGTTGATAACGATTTTCAGCAATTTGGGAACTTTCATCGGATTTGCATATCCGAATTTTTGCTGGAGTTCCGCCTTTACAGAATCTAAATAGCGCTGTTTCAACCTAGACCGCGTTGGGCTTTTTGGCTTTTCAGACTTTTGAACCTTTGTCTTAGACATCTTTCGTCACTCGATTTTAAATTTACGATTTTTTAATAGCGCGATATAGTGTTTGTTCAGCTCCGTTATTATAATAGAGCTCACGCGCGCCTTGATCACTTACACGAACATGCAATTTAACAGGTTTATCATCTTGCGTGCATACTTTCAGATTTGACAAGTGAATAGGCTTCTCAATTTGCGTAATTTGGCCTTTTTGCTCGCCTCGCCCTTTCACATGACGCTTGCGAACATTCAATCCTTGCACAATAACTTTTTCGCCCGTGCAAGACAAGACGGTGCCCGTCATGCCTTTATAGTTGCCTGCAATCGCGATGACTTTATCGCCTTTGCGCATTTTTTTACTTACTCTGCAGCTTGCACGCATCATTTTATTTAGTTTGCATCTTGCATTTTTTGTTTTCATTGCATCTTCCTTTTAAATCACTTCAGGGGCTAAGGAGGCGATTTTGAGAAATTCTCGTTCACGCACCTCGCGGGCCACTGGACCAAATACGCGTGTTCCCCGCGGATTATTTTTCTCATCAATTAGGACGCAGCTGTTAGAGTCAAATCGAATTTTCGAGCCGTCTTTGCGTTTGATATAACGCTTGGTTCTAACAATCACCGCTCTAACGACATCCCCTTTCTTTACCCCTCCGTCCGGCGTTGCATCGCGCACCGAGCAAACGATGATATCGCCAATGCCTGCGTAACGGCGTCTAGAACCGCCAAGCACTTTAAAGCATTTAACACGCTTGGCGCCGCTGTTGTCGGCAACATCCAACTGGGTTTCTTGTTGTATCATAATTCTTTACTCCAAATCCTTATCCGCTAACGGCGTTGGCGATTACGCGCCACCGTTTGAGTTTTGAGAGAGGCCTAGTTTCGATGACAGATACTTCATCTCCAATTTGCAATAATTCGCCATCATTATGCGCATACAACTTCTGAGTGCGTCTGATGACTTTTCCATATCGGGGATGGCGCAGAGTGCGTTCAACTTCAACGACAACGGTTTTATCCATTTTGTTGGAGACGACGCGACCTTTTTTAATTTTGCGATTCCCTCTTTCTTCCATTTCCATGACGACCTCAAATCTGGTTAGCTAGTTGTTTTTTTTCACTTATTATGGTGATCAACCGAGCGATTTCCTTTTTTAACAGACTGATGCGGTGTGGTTTTTCGAACTGCCGCGACAGTTTTTTCTCGCTGACGATTTGAAACAACTCATTGCGCCTTTCGATGCAATTGGCTTCTAATTCATCCAGAGATAAATCTCTTAACTCTTTTGCTTTAGTCATAAAAATCCCTAAACTTGTTCTAAGCGCTTTACAAAGCGGGTTTTAATTCCCAGCTTAGCGGCCGCCAGACGCAAAGCGCTTTGCGCTTCAGCTGGCGTTACATTGCCGACCTCAAACATGATGCGGCCGGGGCGAACGACAGCGACCCAATGATCGACAGCGCCCTTTCCTTTACCCATACGCACTTCAGCTGGCTTTTTCGTAACCGGTTTGTCTGGAAAAATACGAATCCAAACTTTGCCGCGCCGTTGAAAATAGCGATTAATCGTCACGCGACACGCTTCAATCTGCTGAGCAGTCACCCACCCGCGTTCAAGCGATTGCATGCCAAAGTCGCCAAAATGGACAAAATTTCCTCTTCTACTTAGGCCGGAAAACTGTCCTTTCTGCATTTTGCGATGTTTCGTTCGTTTTGGCATTAGAGACATATTAAGCGCTCTCCTTCAATAGATTATCTTCGCCGCGATAGATCCAAACCTTAACGCCAATGCTGCCATAGGTGGTTTCAGCGCGTCCAATGGCATAGTCGATGTCTGCACGAAGCGTATGCAGAGGAACGCTTCCCTCTCTATACTGCTCTGTGCGAGCGATTTCAGCGCCGCCGATGCGTCCGGCCACTTGAACTTTGATTCCCAACGCGCCCGCTTCCATGGCGGACTGCAGTGATTTCTTCATTGCGCGTCGGAATGGAATCCGTCTTTCCAGCTGTTTCGCAATATTATCCGCTACAATTTGCGCATCTATGTCGGGACGCTTAATTTCCTCAACTTCGACCCATACCTCTTTTCCAATAAGCTTGGAAAGTTCATCCTTAAGGATGTCTATTTCGGCCCCTTTTTTTCCAATTACCATTCCGGGGCGCGCTGTGACAATCGTCACTTCAACTTTTTCGCTCATTCGCCGGATGCGAATCTGAGATGTTCCGGCTAGAATGGGTTTCTTCATCAAATAGCTGCGAAGACGATGATCTTCGATGAGCAAATTGCCGAATTCTTGCTTTGTTGCATACCACTTGGACCGCCACTTCTGATTACGGATGAGGCGAAAGCCAATTGGATTTGTTTTCTGTCCCATTACTTTCTCCTTATTGCGTGCTTACAATGACAGTCAAATGGCTGGTCCGTTTAAGGATTGGATGCCTTCCACCTTTGTTTTTAGGCTTAGAGCGCTTCAACGTTGGGCCTTCATCCACTCGAACTTCAAGTACTTTTAAGTTTTCGCGTCGTAAATTCAGTTGAGTTTCAGCATTGGCGACTGCGCTGTCCAATGTTTTCTTCAGGAGCCGTCCCCCTTTAAGGTTGCAATGCAGCAACTGCATCGTCGCTTGCGTCACTGATAGGCCGCGAATGAGTCCCGCCGCCAGTCGAGCTTTGCGAGGGCTGACTCGTATATATTTACTTATTGCTTTTGCATAATCCATGATGCGTCCCTTTATGCCTTCTTAATTGGATGTCCTTTAAAGAGACGGGTAGGAGAAAATTCCCCTAAATAATGCCCGACCATATTCTCCGTGACAAACACTGAAATAAATTTCCGTCCGTTATGCACTTCAAAAGTGTATCCGATCATCTCTGGAATGATCATGGAACGCCTTGACCAGGTTTTAATGGGCTTTTTCGTTCCCACTTTACTCTGTGCATTCAATTTTTCCAAAACATGATAGTCGACAAAGGCGCCCTTCTTTAAGGATCTAGTCATAATTATTTTTTCCTTCGATCTTTCACGATGTACTTGTTGGATTTCTTCTTAGATCTTGTGCGTAGACCTCGTGTATACACCGCCCACGGAGTTTGCGGAATATTTCCCTTATGCTTGCCTTCTCCACCACCATGTGGATGGTCTACAGGATTCATTGCAGTGCCGCGCACTGTTGGGCGCACGCCCTTCCAACGCATCCTGCCCGCCTTGCCCTCGACGCGCAAATTATGTTCCGAGTTGGACACTGCGCCAAAAGTCGCGCGGCATTCTTCATGCACTAAACGCACTTCGCCGGAAGGCATCCGCAAGGTGGCGTATCCGTTGCTGCGAGCCATAAACTGAGCTGACAATCCGGCGGAGCGAACAAGTTTTCCGCCCTTGCCTGGATGCATCTCAATGTTGTGGATGACTGAGCCTAAAGGCATATGTTTTAGTTTCATGCAGCAACCTACGCTGTAGGGCGGCTCGCTGCTCGTTTGCACTTTGTCTCCGGCTTTAAGGCCGTGAGGCGCCAGAATATAGCGTTTTTCCCCATCTGCATAGTTCAGCAATGCAATATACGCAGAACGGTTGGGATCATACTCTATCGAACCGACAATAGCCGATATATTTTCCTTATCGCGCTTGAAATCGATGATGCGATAGTGGCGCTTATGTCCTCCGCCTTTATGACGACAGGTGATATGGCCATTATTATTGCGGCCATTAGTCCGGCGCTTAGGAAGCAAGAGCGATTTAGTGGGTTTTACCACAGCGCGCTTGCCCTCGGAAATTCGGGTTAATTCTTCATTTAAAGGAAGAACTAGCTGACGCGTACCTGGAGTAATCGGGCGAAATTTTTTTAACATTTACTCACTCAGCCTCTTACTAAACGTTATCTAAGTTGTCGCCTTCTTCCAAAGTCACGATCGCTTTTTTGAATCCCGCCGTTTGTCCGGCGCGTCCGCGCATGCGTTTGGGTTTAGGCCTTACATTGATTGTATTGACGGCAACCACTTTAATTTTTTTGCTTTGATAAATTTCTTCAAGCGCGCCTGCAATTTCATGTTTATTGGCTTTGCGGTCCACAATAAATACATATTTCGGCAGCTTATAGCGCTTAATGCAGGGATTGCTCTCCACATTTTTTAATTCTTGCAAAACACGTGACTTCTCGGTCACATGTTGATGTTTAATGATCTCATAAGGATTACGCTTGTTTTGCATGATCATTTTCCTTTCAGGCCAGCCATTGATTAAGTTCTTGCAGCGCTGTTTCTGTTAATACGATGTCATGCGCCACTATAACGTCATATCCGCTGACGTTCGTCGCCAGAGCAAATTCCACTTTTGGCAAATTTCGAACGCTTTTAATAAAATTTTCATGTTTATCAGATGGCATGCTAAAACGCATTACGCCAAATTCATCTTCGAGATCGAAGTAGCTGCCCTCTCCTAAGAAGAGGACGCGCTTGCCTAAGTTGTGTCGCTTTAAAAATCCGGCGATTTCCTTAGTCTTTGGAGCTTGCATATCAGTGTTTTCGATGACAATCAGGTTGTTATGACGGATTTTTTCGCCAATCAGGAAGCGGATTGCAGCCTTACGCTCTTTTTTATTAATTTTGACATGCTGATCAAATTTAGGCTTAGGTCCATGTACACGACCGCCGCCCTTATATTGCGGAGCTGACAGCATCCCTTGACGTGCGCGGCCCGTCCCTTTTTGAGGGTGTGGTTTTTTTGTCGTATGGTTGACTTCGGAACGGCCTTTAGTGTTTGCGGACCATTGGCGAGCATTGGCGCGCAAGGCGGTAATGTAGTCTTTTACCATTTGACCGTTGGCTTCCGCTTCCACCAAAGAGTCTGAAACGACAACATGTCCGATCTCTTTGCCAGTCATATCATATTTTTTTATTGTTGTAGTCACAACTTCACTCCAACCGATTATTGTTTCTTTTTATGCATGAGTTTTTTTGCAGGGGCTATATAGACAAGGCCATTGCGAGGACCTGGAACTTGCCCTTCAACGATGATGAGATTGTCTTCCACTTTAAAAACTTTGATGTTCTGAACAGTCTTTGTTTCGAGTCCCATGTGGCTGGCGCGCGGGCCGCCAGGCAGGCAGCGGCCAGGAGTGCTGCGCATTCCAGTTGAACCGGCATGGCGATGAAAGCTTGAACCATGAGATGCGGGGCCGCCGGAAAAATTATGAAGTTTAATCACCCCTTGAAAGCCTTTTCCTTTAGAAACGGCTGTTGCATCAACATATTCCACTTCCGCAAAGAGATCGGCATTAAGCTCTTGACCTAAAGCATAGTCATCGACTGCATCAATGCGGACTTCAGTTAGGTGGCGGCGAGGTTCGACGCCGGCTTTTTTATAGTGACCAGCCAATGGTTTCTTCGCACGTCTTTCAACTGTACGAGGATCTTTGGTGATGATTTTTTCAGAACCGATCTGAAGAGCCGTATATCCGTCTATTTCTTTCGTTTTGATTTGCGTAACGACGTTCGGCTCAACTTCGATTACAGTGCAAGCGATTGCGTTGCCTTGATCATTAAAGAGCTGGATCATTCCGCGCTTTTTGCCAATCAGCTTCAGTGATGTTTTGGATGACATATGCAAACCCTTAATGCGTACACGTTATAACGATACGACATTATCGTTAACGGTCTCTTTTTTTGCAATTAGTATATTTTCAATGTTATAAAGAACAGTGTCCTTGCGTCCATGTGGCGAGGTGCACACGCTGTGTGTTCTCGTCAGTGAACCGGAAGGGAATGGTTCCTATCCAACCACATTTTTAGTGGTTAAAGAAACGAGATTAGCAAAGGCGTGCTTTTTGCACAACAGAAAATATCGCTCAGCTGTTTATTTTTTATAAAACGGTTCTACAACAATGCCTTGGACTGGATGGACGAATTGGACTAACTGGCTACCTTCCTTAGCCCGGCGCTTTTAATTGCACCCGCCAAAGAAGGTAGGCAGGGCGTCCCGCCCTGATCCCGTGTATTATCTTCAATGTTTTTTGCCTACAAAGCAGGACGGGACGCCCTTCCATATAACGCAGCCCTTTTGCATGTGTTGTTTAACGCGAGTTTTGGGAGTTTGACGCTTTGATGCTTTTAAAAGCGCCAGGGGATTTTTGGAGTCAGGCCTGACCCCAAAATACGCGCCAAAGCGTCAATGTCAGGACAATCGTTTATCCAAAACTCGCGTTATTTACAGACAAACACCGCGAGCCGTAGGGCAACTGGCTACCTTCTTTAGCCCGGCGCTTTTAATTGCACCCGCCGAAGGTAGCCAGGGCGTCTCGCTCTGATCGCGTGTATTATCTTCAATGGTTTGTCGAGAAAATTCATTTAAGCGCATTGCATCCGTTATACGCCATAACTCTTTGATTATAAGGGATTTTGCGCTTGCCAATAAAGCTTCCTATAAGAAAATTCAGCCACGCTTAACGCTTGAATGCATCAACAACCAGGTCGCGACGACAACCTTGCTTTCTTTGCCATAACTTTTTAGGACGTATCTGTTTTGTGATAAATTGGCTTCAATCTGTTTTATATTTCTGTTAAATATAATATAAAACTGCATAACATTTACATAAAAATCATCATTGTTTTATAATACAGATAGATAGCCTGTTGTATTAATATTCATTCAATTTTCTAATAATGAGGTGTTTTATGAACGGACTAACCAGTCCTCCTCCTCCTACTGATCCTTCTTCTAATGTTAGTAATATAAATACCACTCCTATCACTTCTTCTACTTCTAACAAAAACTCTAAAAAAGAAGAGACTCATACACAAAATAAAGTGTCCGAAGTTGCAACGCCTCTTCTTAGTTCCGAAACAATTTTTGCAGAAGAGAAAAAAGACAAAGAAGCATATTCGAGTATGCGGTTAAACATCAAGGCAGCGCTAGATAAGATCTCTTCCTTAAGGGGGTCAAGAAGTAATTGGCCTGCCAATGCCGATGATGCCGCTATGGTTGAAAATGCTCTTAAATCTTGTTGTCAATTCAACGACAAAGGTGACGCTAGTCATTTATACGATGCAATCATAATCCTAGACCACTTAATTTCTTCTGCAGACCAGATTAAGGCATCGAATCTCAATGAGATCGATTACTGGGAATTAATAACAAATATCGGCAAATTGCATTCCTTTTTAAAAAATTATATAGAAGATCGAAAGACCCTTTATGAAATAAATCCGCATGGAAATGATTTTAATGAATTCCTTGTTTCGCATAAGAAAGTTTTATATGATATCGTCAAAAGAAACAGTATTTTGTATTTTTCACATATTATAGAGATATCACCGAACTATAATTCAATTAATCCATTAGATACAAAAGAAAAGCAAGACTTTTTTCTCCATATGCTCACACATTTTCAAAAGAATTATGCTAACATGAATGACATGAATGAAGGGATTGACGGCATAGTTGAACGTTCTGTGCGTTCTAATTATTTATCAGGGAATTTTGATTTTATGCTTAAACTAGCACGAATTGATCCAAGATATGGAGAATATGCAGATGAAAGCATTCGAGGTAAAATTATGCGCCAGCTTATTATAGCAGCAAGAAATGACACTCAAGGCTAAAAACCACTCTCTTATGGGGAAAAACCCCTGTGCCGCCATTGCCACGGCAGCGCCTGGGCGCGTGCACTACAACAATTGTTTTTTGCCTACAAAGCAGGGCGGGACGCCCTTCCATATAACGCAGCCCTTTTGCATGTGTTATTTAACGCGAGTTTTGGGAGTTTGACGCTTTGATGCTTTTAAAAGCGCCAGGGTATTTTTGGGGTCAGGCCTGACCTAGGGGCATGATTTATGCTCAAAAATGGCTGATTTTTTGCAGTTAAATAGGTCGGCAAATATTTCATTGAATTTTAACTGATGGAATTTTATTTTAGTCCTCTAATGCTGATCCTTACTCACAAGTCTAAAGCGTGTTTTCTCAATGCGAATTTTGGATAAACAATTGCCCTCTCGCGCCCCGGGAGGGGCGCTAGAAGGCAATCGTTTATCCAAAATTCGTATTGAAAAAGCATACCTTAAACTTGTGGATAAGGATCAGCCTTTAATGCCTGCAAGCCATTGAGGTCAAAATATCAAATGGACAAAAAAATCTCAAGGTAGATTCTGTCTGCTAAAAAGCGCATAACAAGCTTAAGATTAAATTGTTATGTCGATTTTATAGGACAAAAAACACCCTAAATTTTTCATGTTTTATAAGGCAAAAATCGCCGTAGATCATACCCCTAGGCCTGACCCCAAAAATACGCGCCAAAGCGTCAATGTCAGGACAATCGTTTATCCAAAACTCGCGTTATTTACAGACAAACACCGCGAGCCGTAGGGCAACTGGCTAC
>Ga0207104_1186_pt1 | contig 15158 bp, 18 predicted proteins | sample Alteio_BWMinHeat_79_FD_153538 | JGI IMG/M metagenome (GOLD analysis project Ga0207104, IMG submission 153538) | Enriched cells from forest soil in Barre Woods Harvard Forest LTER site, Petersham, Massachusetts, United States -... | ecosystem: Environmental > Terrestrial > Soil > Temperate forest >...
AAAGCCAAAATGGATGAGTTGGTTGATTTGGTTTATCCGCGAGTTAAAAAAGATGATCCGGAAGAATTGATTTTCAGCCAAACCGAGGCAATTGTTAATTACGCCACAAAAAACATATTGAAGTAAATTGAGAAGTAGTATTATATATTACGGAAATACAATAAATATGTAACTTAATGAAATTATCACTACTCATTTTACCACTTTTCGCCGCTCTAACCTTATCTTCCTGCTCAAATTATAAGAAAAATGAAAATCCAACTGTAATTACGATTGGATCAGGCAGCAAAAACGCTATGTTTTATCCAGTTGCGACGGCTCTTTGCGATGTTTTCAATCATCATAATCAAGATAAAAATGTAACTTGCGAAGCCAGAATCAGCAAAGGCGCGGAATATAATTTAAATGCGGTTGAAAATGGCGAGTTTACGATGGGAATTTCGCAAGCCAATCTGCAATTTGATGCTTATAACGGCAACAAACAATTCGCTGGTAATCCGCACAAAAATTTACGCAGTTTGTTTGGGTTACATTATGAATATATGACAATAATCGCCAAAAAAGATGCCGGAATTAAAAGCTTCGCCGATTTAAAAGGTAAAAGGGTGAATATAGGAAATCCTGGTTCGGGAAGTCGAATTTTATTCCTGCAAATGATCGAGAAATTAGGATGGAATTTAAGCGATTTCGCCCAAATTTACGAAGAATCCGGATCGGATATCAATAAAGTTTTATGTGTTCCAAACAAAGCTGATGCCGCTGTTTATATAGTTGGGCACCCAAATAAAAGCTTCGGTTCAATGCTGCAAAATTGCAATGCCGAGTTAGTTAATTTAAGCGACGACGAGATCAATAAATTCGTCTCCCTAGCTCCTCAAGAATTCAAAAAGTTACCAATTCCAGCCAACACTTACCCTCAAACTCCCAACGAAATCAACAGTTTCGCCTCTTTCACCATCCTAAGCACCTCCGCCAAACTAGACGACAAAATCGTCAAAAATTTCGTAAAAACCATAGAAGCAAACAAATCCGAACTAACCAAAAAGCTTCCAGCCCTAACCATAATCAACTTCTCACCACCCAAAACCATAAACTTAGCTCCAACCCATAACGGCTTAAACTAAAATGGAGAATAATTATGAGAGCTTTAACAGGCGGTTTTAGAGTATTACAACGCTTCCAGGCTGTTCAAGGTCTATCTTTCTCAACTTCTTCAAGAGAACATCCAAAGTTTAATATATTATTTTTCTGCCCTAGAAATGAAGAACATTTTGTAAGATTTCATGGGGAATACCCAGATTTTATTAAATCCGTAAATCCTGAGTCTGTTGCCGTTACGGATATTGCTAGCAAACCTGAAAATAATATTCATGCCATTCGAGCTTTACTTAGAAGTGATATAACGGGTTCTATGATTATTCCTCATTTAACTTTAATTGGTCATGATAAGGAAGATACGGATCAGAAAATAAGATTTTTTGAGGAATGTGGTATTAAATCTGTATTTTTAGTTAAAGGAAATCCAAAAGTTTTTGGAAGAGATAAAGATTATGCGCAACACCCAGAAGGTTATAAAGATATGCCACAACTAATGGCTAGGGTAAAAGAACTTGTTCCAGCTATGAAAATTATCATTGCTGGCTATCCGGAAAAACATCCTTATGCTAAAAGTTTTGACGAGGATATGGATAGTCTGAAAAGAAAAGTTGATTGTGGGGCTGATATGATAATTACTCAGCATTTTTTTGGAAATGATCCTCTTTTAATATTTCTTGAACAATGCCAAAAACGCAAAATAGATATTCCAGTAATACCAAGTATTCTTCCTATTGGTAATCCAAAATATCTCTTTTCATTTTGTCAAGAATCCAATGTTGATATACCAGCACAAGCAATCAGAATTCTATTAGAAAAGGATGGGATGACAGCTATGAGTGACACGATAGGAGATCCAGTAGTAAGAATGCATGCTGCTGAATATACCGCTAAACAAATCCAAGATATAGTTGATCTTCAATTACCACAAGTACCTAAAATTAATTTGTATACCGCTAACAATATTGGTTTTTTAAAAGAAGTATTTGGAATCCTTTCTTTAACAGAAGAAACAAAATCTAGATCAATGTGAGTTATTTAAAAATCTAATTACTCCATTATGGATAGGTATGACATTTATTTCAGAGCCAAATAGAGAAACATTTTTTAGTGCCGGATTTTTCTTCTGCAATTCAGGATAATGTTCGGAAACTATTTTTACAAAATTATATACAATTTTCTCATCAAGGTTTGCTGAAGTTGCCAATAATAATTGAGAGGAAAAAGTATGAATATCTTGCTTTTGATTTGGATAAGTTCCTTTTTTAATTACCGAGACAGATATATGCCGAAATGAATCAATATATTCTTCAATTTCTTTTTGTGAAAAACTAATTAGTTTGGTATTACATTCATTTAAAGTTTTAATAAAAATGGAATTTGGATGGCCAACTAAATAAATCGCACCATCAATTTTATTTTTACAAAAGAGATTATAAATCTCATTTGGGCCTTCCTCATGCAATTCATTAAAATTATAGAGTTTCCATCCAATATCTTTAAATAATTTATCTACCAAGATCCTGCTACCAGATCCTTTATTTCCTATATAAATTCTTTTATTGATAAAATCCTGAAAGCTTTTAATTCCTGAATTATTTTTAACAATAAGAGTTAGATATTCATTATGCAGACCAAATATTGTTCGTAAATCCTTGTAAGGCTTCCTGACAAAAATTCCGATATATTATAAGCCATATCTGCTTTAATTACTCCTAGATCATATTTTCCACTTATTATACCATTTAAATTATCTTCTGATCCTCCGGTTTCAATGGCTTTGCATGAAATATTTTTATCCGGAGTATTCTTATTAAAAACATCGCAAATTGCAGAGATTATGGGATAGGCTAGGGCTTCTTTATTACCAGTTCCAATTCTAATTATTCTTTTTTGATTTTCTGCGTATAGGGTAGAACTGTATAAAAATGAGACTATAAAAGCAAAATTAAGGATAAATTTCATAAATATTGGTAAACTTTAATTTTTTTAATTCTGTCATAAATTTCTTATCTTACCAAATTGTTGCCACCTTTAAAATTCACAAGTTTTTTTAAAACAAAATTCAAAGTTTCTACGGATTATTTGATAATTTGCCTGATTATTAGTCTAGCTATTATCGTAATTTCCGCAACCTCAGCTATTCTTGTTTACAAAAATAATTTTGCTGAAAATAGGCAAATATTAAAACAAAATTCACTCAAAGCCGAAAATATTATATCTGAAGCGATGAATGAACACTCCTGGCAAATACGCCTTCTGGCCGATAAAATTATGAAAACGGATAACAGTTTGAATAAGATTAATCAAATAATAAGCAATTACAATACATTAGATTTGAAATCTAACTTTAAACAATTTTCAAGTCAGAAAGATTTGTTCTGGGTGGATGAGAATGAAAATGTGGTTATCAAAAATAAGTTGGGAATATTGGATTATCCGCAGAAAATTTCGAAGGATTATGAGGTTTTTAATTCTCGGGAGAAGAGTTGGCGGTTGTTTATTTCTAGTAATATGCCTTATGTGCAGAAGGATTATAGTTTGATCTTGACCAGCTTTGGCGTGACTGATAATCAGGGGAAATATTTGGGGTCAATTACTTCGGCGATTGATGTTAGCCTTATTCAGAATCTGCTAAATAATTCACAATTTAAAAAGGGCAATTTTGTGATTCTTAATGCTCATAATAATAAAATTATTTTACAATCCGGTTCTAAGAATTTGGTCAAAGATCCGAATTTTTTCACTTATAAGCTGGGAAATCTTAATTACGACAAGAACAAAGAAGGATTTTTAAAACGAGAGATTTCTGCAAATAATATAAATTACACCCATTATTCTACGCTTGGTGATTATCCTCTGGTGATTTTATCTGGCTATAATTATCCGGAATATAAATCCCATCTTTTGAAATTAATTTTTAAAACTGTCTATCCAAATATTCTGGTCGGTGGGTTTTTGATGATTGTGCTGTTATTATTTTATAAACGAATTGTTCAGCCAATCGATAATCTTTCTAAAATCGCGCGACGGATTGGATCGGGAAATTTTAACAGTAAATTTCCGAAAAAAATTAACTCTCCGGAAATTTTCAATTTGGCTAAAGCTTTATTAAAAATAAAGCAGCAAAAATTAAGGCTTGAACAATCTAATCTGCAATTAACCACTACTAAAAATCATTTAGAAGAAGCTTTGGAAATGATTAAGAAGTCAGATATAGCACAGCTTGAAATTATCAAACAAATTCGTCAGGAAATTCTTAAAAATACGGATCAGACTTTTCAGACGATTAATCTTTTAAAATATAATTTGGAAAATGGAACTTCTTATAATCAAAAAATGAATGCATTTTTAATTAGTAATCTTGAGCAGAATTTAAAGAATATAACTAGTTTTGCTACTGATGAATTGAATAAACAAGATGCTGATATTCGCCATATAATTAATAATGTTGTGTTGTCGCAGGAAAAGGAAATTAAGATTAGGAAAATCAAAATTTCGGTTTCTTACGGCAATTTGCCAAAAAAAGTTTTTGTCGATCAAATCAGATTGATTCAGGTTCTATCAAGTATTTTACACAAAACTATCAATCTTCTTTCAGAAGAAAATCATATTAAAATTGAGATTAAAACCATTGTCAGGAAAAAGGTAAAACAGCTTTTAATTTCTATTACTGATGATGGCTTTGGTATTGGATTTAAAGAACATCTTAATGATGTTAAAAGATTGGGTGGTAATGAGGAAAATTCAATTAATGGAATTGATATTTCGGTTGATACTTTTGAAGAATTAATCAAACTTCATAATGGTGAAATTATTTATGATAGTAAGATTCGGCAAGGTTCGACTACAAAGATTATTATTCCATATTTAAAAACATTAGATAAAAATACCACTTCACCTCCTAGAAATGCTAATAATATAATATATTTGTCGGCTAGAAAGAGGTAAAATTAAACTTTAAATTTCTTAATGCGCCCTTCAAAAAGTTCACTATTTCGCTCCTTAAATCGGTATTTTAGACAATTTAGTAATTTAGCCAGAATTAAAATAAGTCCAACGGCGCAAATAAAATTCGAAAGATTGTTGGAAAGCAAATCGGAAGATCCTTATAAGGATTATCTTAAGATTCAGGAAGAAGCTACCGATTTACTGAAAAAACTTATTCCGGAAGCAGAAGAAGTTCTGGGGAATTTTGGTAAAAAAGGGTGTTCTATACTTTTAATAGATAACTGTCCGATTTCTGGTTCTGCGGGTTTACCCCCAATTCCTTCTTCCTCCACCAAGCCAAAAAATAAAGATTATGTCAGCGAATATTTTATGCTTGGTCTTGCCGGATTAGTGGGAGCAAAACCACTAGTAACAGCGAATACCAGAGATGGCAGCGTTATAAATCAAGTTATTCCACTTAATCCTGAATCAATTTCGGGTTCAGGATCAAAAAAAGAATTTCCTATGCATAATGAAGTTATTCACGAAGCTATTGTTCCTGATTATTTTATTTTACTTTGTTTAACAGGAAATCCTTTAGCTAAAACCAGATACTGCTTTTTAGAAGAGATAATCCACTATTTGCCGCCGCAAGTTATAGAAGAGCTTCAAAAGCCAAATTTTCTTATGAAGAGTGGCGATGCATCGTTATTTAAAGAACCAAAACAGTTAATAGCTCCGATATTAACCAAGGATCAAAATGGTGAATTTAATATAAGATTAAATTTAGCACCCGGACGTTGCGAAGCTTTAACCCCGGAGGCTGCGATAGCTTTGGATTATCTTAAATACTGTATTAAAAATAATACTCCAGTATATGATATTGGCTTAGATGATGGACAGGCGGTAATAATTCATGATAGAAGAATGCTTCATAGTAGAGGTGCTTTTGAAGGAGAAAGATGGCTTCAAAGAATGAATTTACAGAAAGAATCTGCCGAGAAACTTACAAGATAATATTTCTTTTGAACTATTTTGGTTTTGATAAATATTATTTTTCTGCTCTAATTCTATTTTCAGTCAGAAACCTTTCCAACTCCGCAATATGCTTAACTTCAACATCTGGCGTGCAGATTTTATTATGAAAATATTCTAAATCCTTTGTCAGATCCGTAATTTGGGAACGAATTAAAGCCGTATTCAAGCCAAGACTGTCGCAGCCTAAATCTGTAGAATATTGATCGCCGATCATTAACACATTTTGCGGTTTTACATTATGTTCTCGCAGCGCTTTTTCGAAGATATTGCGATAAGGTTTGCCGAAGAATTTTACATCGATATTTCTATTTTGCAGATATAAACCAACAAAACCTTGTCTTACACACATTTCACCATCCTTAATTGCAACCAGATCAGAATTGGCGCAATAGACTTTTTTCCCTTTCAGGCTTTCTATATATTTTTCTATAAAATCCAATTTGTAATTTTTATCTTTTAGAAAAGACATGACGCTTTTGCCTTCTTCAACCACATCAAAAATTTTAATATCTTCCCCTTTTTCATTTTGCGGAATTCCGATATAAACATTCTGAGCTTGCGTAATATCAGAAGTTTGTGGTATAGAATATTTTTCAAAAGTTGGATATTTGCTATACATAGTATAAATCAAGCTTTTATTATTTTTGATTTCCTCGATAAAAACATCGCCTGAAGTAATAACCGCGTCGTAATGTACGCCTTGCTCCAAGCCTTTTGTTGATAAAGATTTTATGACTTCTTCACATTCCGGAGTTGTATTTGAAATAATGATTATTTTGTAGTATTTTTTATATTTCTCTAATGATTCTTTAACGCCTGGGAATAAGTTTCCGCCTTCGTGAAGTACGCCATAAACATCAACGAATAATGTGGTAATTAAATTATTCTGGTTTTTTATAGAATTTGAAAATGTCATAGAATTTTATGTGTTGTATAGATATAAATTTAGGTGAATATCCCTTTACAACAAGGGAGTTAACAATTTAATTTTTTTTATTTCGCAACTACTTCGTAGTCGCTAATTTTACGGCGCATTAGCGCCGCCCCGCCTTGCGGGGATCCCCGTAATTATCCCCTAACTTGTCGTTAGGGGATAATTACCTAAATTTAAGTTTTTAGAATATAAAAATTCGCAATCTTCTTTTCAAATGAATTAAAATTAGATCTCGTTTTCTTAGAATTATTTTGGCATTATTCTCTAAAATCAAATTAACCAAAATCTTATGACACATTATTATAAAATCATGAAATCACCTGTCGGACAATTAAAATTAATTGCGGATGAACAGGCTCTAATGGCTATTCTTTGGGAAAATGATAATCCAAAACGCGTGAAATTTGAAAATCTTTTAAATGATGAAACTCATCCGGTTTTGCAGGAAACCGAACGCCAATTACAAGAATATTTCAGCGGAAACCGCCAATCTTTCTCCCTAAACCTAAATTTCCGCGGCACCGAATTTCAGAAAAAAGTCTGGCAAGCCTTGTTGACAATACCTTTCGGCCAAACCCGAAGCTACGGCGAAATCGCCAAACAAATCGGCAACCCAAAAGCATCAAGACCAGTCGGAGCCGCCAACGGCAGAAACCCAATCTCCATAATCGCCCCTTGCCATCGCGTAATTGGTGCTTCTGGGAAGTTGACAGGTTTTGCTGGTGGGTTGGAAGTGAAAGCATTTTTGTTGGATTTGGAGAAGTAAATGGTGGAAAAGAGGGATTACTTGAGGCTTTGCCTCAAGTTGCAAACGCTTATTTTACTAAACTCAGCTTTGCTTCGTTAAGTAAAATTAAAGCTTATTGTCGAACCAGAGGTTTCGTATCCTATCCGTTATCCGCCATAAAAAAAGGGTTGAACTCTAACGAGCTCAACCCTTTTTTTATGGCGGAGAAAGAGGGATTCGAACCCTCGGTAGGTTTTACCCTACACACGCTTTCCAAGCGTGCGCCTTAAACCGCTCGGCCATCTCTCCGCAAAGTAGGGCTGTAATTTATAGAAATAGATTTGAAAAATCCAGAGGAGAGTTGAAATAATTAACCGGAATGAGATTGCAAGAAGATCAAATTGGACGCAAGGCGAGCAATTACTTTACAAATTGATGGATAAAAATTAGAACTGATTTCATTAATAACAATTTTGGTCAATCAAATGAAATGTAAAAATTGTAGTAATGATTTATCGCTCGAAGCCACATCCTGCAACAAATGCGGGGCGTTAATTGAGCATAAGATTTGCAGGACTGAATATTTCTCAATTTCTTTGACGCGTTTGTTTTTGTTATCCGTCATAACCTTAGGAATTTACCAATTCTATTTCTTCTATAAAAATTGGATCATCGTTAAAAAATCGGAAAATTCGACAATTTTCCCCGTTGTCCGAGCTTTACTTCCGGTTATTTTTTGTTATAGCCTGTTTAAAAGAGTTTTTAAATCGGCTGAAATGCAAGGATATAGAACTCGCTTCATGCCTTGCCCCGCGGCTTTTATAGCCATTGTTTATAGTATATTTCTGATAATATCTTCTATCTTAACTCAATTTAGTTTTTCCAATTTATTCCTGAAACATTTCATAGTTTCTATCCTGATGGCTTTCCCTATTTTGGCGGTACAAAATGCCATTAATTTTAATAATGCAAAGATTAAAGGTTCTCCGGATTTAAGAAAAATTTTTTCCAGAGGCGAGATTTTGCTTATTATTTTCGGTATACTCGTGTTTTTTATAGTTGCCCAAGAGTCTTGGTTATTAAGGGATGAATATAAAGTAGTTAATAAAAATACCAAAACCGAGAATATCTCGGACTTTAAAACTAATTTCATCAATCTTACCGTGCAAAAATTAAAAAATGGTAATAATTTGCCGATGAAAATTGATGATAAAACCACGATAGTTGATATAACTGCCGAGCCTAATGCTATTCGCTATTATATTGCTGTGTCGGGTATAGATAGTAGTTTGAAGGAAACCAATGAATCTTTGAGAAATTCTCTAATTCCCTACGCCTGCAAAAAATTCGCCGCCTTATTAATTACGGGAGTGAATTTGGAATTTGCTTATGATGTGAAAGATAATGGAGACAAATATTTTGTATCTTTTACGAAGAATGATTGTTATTTAAAATAAATCTTTTTAAGTAACCATTTTAATCTTGTTGAGGCTTTTCATCATCATTAATTTTCTATTCTAGAGTTTATTCAATCATTAAAATTTCATATGAATTTCACACCAATCTTAACCATCGGGTTTTTATTGATTTCTAATATTTTTATGACTTTTGCCTGGTATGGGCATTTGAAGTATAAAAGTGAAGCGCTTTATATTGTAATTTTGGCGAGTTGGGCGATTGCGTTTTTTGAATATTGTTTTCAGGTTCCAGCCAATCGAATCGGGCATGGATATTTCTCAGCGGCGGAATTGAAGACGATTCAGGAAGTTATAACTTTAGTGGTTTTTGCCGTTTTTTCGATTTTTTATCTCGACGAGCCGTTACATTGGAATCATGCTATCGGCTTTGCTTTTATAACTGCCGGAGCATTTTTTATTTTCCATAAATGGTAGATTAAAGAGTAATTAAACTTCGCGCTTATAAAATATATCGCAGGCAAAATGGCCAGTATTTCCGCAGGGTTCGGGGATTTTCTTGAAAGCATTTTTTTCGTAAAGTTTCATCGCGCCGGCCATAGTGTTGAAGGTTTCAATATAACAATATTTAAATCCGATTTTTTTCGCAGCTTTTAAACATTCGCTTAGAATTTCCTGCCCAAGCCCTTTGCCTCTAGCTTCCGGCAAAAAATACATTTTCTTTAATTCACAAATATCGGCATCGCCACCTTCTAATGGCGCTATTCCAGCTCCGCCTAAAATTTTGCCGTTTTCTTCACAAACGAAATAGGCGCAGCGGCTATTGGCATAGGCTTCGTACATATTTTCTACTTCGCGATCATGAATGGCGAAGCCTTGACCACCGGCACCAAATTGTGGCATTACGGTTTTGATGATATTACGAATTGCTGCGTTATCTTTTTCTTCAAGTAATCTGATCATAATTTTCCTAAATCGAGTTTAAAACCTTCGTGAGTTGCGATAAAATCGAGCCTTCCATAGAATTTATGGGCTTCGAGGCGTTTTTTATTGCTGGTTAATTGCACTAAACGACATTTTTTTTCTTTAGCTTTTTCAATGGCCCAACGCATCATTTGATTGCCGATTCCGTAGGAGCGAGAATTTTTATCAACCATTACAGCCTCAATCAGAGCGCGGCTTCCGCCTTTGTAAATTATTCCGGGAATGAAGGTAATTTGCAAAGTTCCGACGATTTTTTCTCCTATTTCTGCTACAATTAATAAGTGATTTTCATCGCGATCAATCGCTTCAAACCCTTGAATATAGCCATCCAAAAGTGGATCAGAATATTCTTCATTACCACCTAATATATCATCCTCACAAAACATCCGAACAATTTCCGGCAAATCTTCCCGCGTAGCTCTACGAATTTTTATTTCTTCTGACATTTCAAATTATATTTTTTAATTAAAAACCGAATCTCAACTCGAATTCAGTTTATTTAAAATTAAAAAAAATCTTAAAAACTGCAATTTAAAATCTACAAAAATCTGATAATTTTTGCCGTTCATTTTTAAACCTATCGAATTCGATAGATTTAAAATTGGGATTAGGCCAATTTTTTCCTATGATTACTCGTTACCAACGATTTCATCTGCGAAATTGCGACCTCATTCAGCTTTTTTAACCTCTCCCTTTGAGCCAGATTCTGCTTGATTAGAACCGAATTCAGACTTTCCAGATTTGTCATCACAACAAAGTTGCATTATCTCTTAAATTCCTGTCAGAATCAGGATTTTCATTTTTAAATTCCACCGTAGTTTTCCCAAATAATGCCACATTAAGCAAATCAGCCTCGCTAGCGTAAATCGCTGCGGCGCGTTCTTTGGAAATAGTTGGTGGAATCAGATTTTTTCTGATCGCATCCATATGAACATGATAATTAATTTTTGCCAAAATGCGCTGTAAATTCCGTTCTGAATTGAGTCGTTTATTTTCGTCCCCTTTAAATTTGATCAGCATTTTAGAGCGTGATTTTATTTTTGAAACCAACCTCAGGTAGCAAATTAAAACTATTTTTCTACCTGAGGTTGCATTTGACTTTCTACTTTGTTTTTAAAATTTACTAATTCAAAATATTGTCAGAATTTTTTGAAAGTTTTGGAAAATTGCATTGGTCAAAATCTTATTAATTTTTTCAATTAAATTATGAATATTATTGTTTTTATAATAGCTGCAGCCGTTGTTATCGTGGTTTTGTTCATGATCGGAGTTTTGTTTATTGTTGAGCAGCAAACTGTGGCGATTATTGAAAGGTTTGGTAAATTTGTCGGATTGGCCAGGCCGGGTTTGAATATTAAACTTCCTTATCCGATAAGCGTTGTGGCCAAGCGCGCCAATTTGCGTATCATTCAATCAACTCACGAATTGGGCATCAAAACTAAAGATAATGCTTTCATCCAGCTGCCGGTTATCACGCAATTAAAAGTTATCGAAAATAAAGTTGTCGAGTCATTTTATAAGTTGAATGACCCGATTAACCAGATTAATGCTTTCATTCTAAACATAGTCAGATCAAAGGCCGCGACGCTAGATTTGGAAGAAATTTACAGCAAAAAGAATGAAATGGCGCAACATGTGACTGAAGCTTTGCAAAGTAAAATTGAAGATTACGGATATGAAATTATCGATATTTTGGTGGATCAACCGGAGCCTTCGCCAGAAGTGAAAGAGGCTTATAATAATGTTATCGCTTCGCAAAGAGAATTGGATGCTTCGAAAAATAAAGCGCAATCACAAAAAATTATCTTAATCGGTCAGGCCGAAGCTGAGGCTAGAAGCTTGGAATTAAAGGCCGAATCTTACGCTAAACAAAGAAAGTCCATCAGCAAAGGCCTTTCTGATGCGCTTAATGAGTTGCAAAATAAAGATATTGATGCTCACTATCTCTTGGAATTTCTGGCTGGAATTGATTATCGTGATGCGATTAGAGATGTGGCGAAATATAATTCTAACACTGTGGTTTTTTCCAGTAATCCGAAAGAAGATTTGCAAAAACTTTTGCCGAATTTGATCAAATCTTTGGATAAAAAGCCCAAATCTAAAGCACAATCCGACGATTCTTCAAATTCTTGGAAATTACCAAGCTAATTAATTGAGAATTGACCGCGCCACTTTATGGGCTTGCGAAGCGATATCGGGAACGGCCGTAATTTCAAAAGTATTGCCAAAATTTAAGCCGCCCATAATGTGAAAATTCGGTTTTTGCGAAATAATTCCGGCTTTTAATTCATCAAATTCGACGATTTCATTTTTGAGCAAACTATCAACCAAATGTGATTTAAAGCCATAATCAAAGCCGGTGCAATCAATCACATTCTTTTCATTTGGTTTCTTTTTCGAGAAAATTAATTTCTTGGCTTTAAACATTTCGTTAATGATTTGATATTGCGATTCCGGACAGCGGTGGCGGTGGACATTCCACAATCTAAAACAATGGCGCATAAATCTTTTTTTCTTTTCGACAGTCAAAGCTTTCCAGAAATCTTGTGTCATCGGTCTCAAAGTATCGAAATGCAAACGCCAATTTGGCGAGTGTTTACAGGCATTGGCGAATTTTTTAAAGATTTGTGATAAAGGCAGAGACGCATCCTGCAAAGTTAAAACTGGTTCAACTTTCGCTCCTGGAGCTGGAATTTGGTGCATTTGTGGCATTTTTCCGGTGCGTGAATGCATGAAAATCGTGCCTTTAAAATTAAGATCACGCAAGGAAATTGCAGCATCGAAAGCCGTCAAACCACAGCCAATTAGATGAACTTCATGTTTATTTAAATATTCGGTTAAATTAACTTTCCAGAAATTTTTATCCCAATTCTTCAAACGCACGCCAGTTGAGAGAATACAATGGTTGTAAGCGCTGTGATTAATAACATAATGATTGCTTTTAATGCCGATTTCAGAAATTTCCTTATTGATAAATTTATAAGAAATGCCCTTTTTATCGGCGATTTTTAAGGCGGACTCGAGAACATCTTCGAGATAAACCCCGAAAATCTGGCGCGGCACGAAATCATTTTTGCTGTAATTATAACCTTTGGAAGTAAGCCATTTGTAAAAATGCTCGCGATCCTGATCAATCACGCCCATTCTATAGGCCGGAACATTGAGCAAGTGATTAATATTCTTCGTGGAATAAGCTGTGCCTTTGCAATAAAAACGTGATTTTTCGAAGATGGTAATTTCCAATTTTTGCGAATGTTTTTTGTGATGTTTGACCAGATTCAAAAAAGCCAGTAACCCGCTTAAACCAAAGCCGACAATCGCCACATTTTTATCTTTCACCGCCGATAATCTGATAACCTGATTACGCACCGTCATAATGTTATAAAGCCGCGTAATGATTGAGCTGCCGTTAGTTATCAAGACAAAAGGTGCGATAGAATGAAGCAACAGAATAAATCCAGCGCCAAAAGATTTGACGCTAAAATAAAGAGCATGGCGCATGTGAGTAAAATAGGACTCATCAATATTTTTCAAATGTTTGTTTAGAAAATCTTTTTTTAGCATTTAGCGGATTTTAATTGAAACAGCGAACCGGCTCTAGTTTCTATAAGTAATTTTTTAACGATCAACATGAATTTAATTGCGCAAAAGCTTTTCTATGGCTTATTAGCGTAATTTTATTGAATGTCGAAATGAATTATTTATTCGGACAATTTATCATCCAATTAATACCGAATTTATCGGTACAGGAACCAAAATAGGCACCCCAAAACATATCTTGCAAAGGCACTTCAATTTTGCCAGCGGCAGAAAGGTCGTTGAAAAGACGCTCTGTTTCATCGCGAGTGTCCGGCTCTAAACTGATATGAATATTATTGCCGAATTTGACTTTGAAGCCCATAGATTCCGGTGCGTCCGTTCCCATTAAAGTATGACCGCCGACAATTGGCAATTCGATATGCATGATTAAATTTTTGTCAGCTTCAGGCAAAGGATGTTCCGGATCTTGCGGCATATCAGAAAAACGGGCGATCTGACGGCTATAATCGGTTTTAAAAACAGCTTTGTAAAATTCAAAAGCTTCTTCGGTATTTCTTGAAAAATTAAGATAAGTGTTAGTTCTAGCCATATTTTCTCCTTAAATAGATTTAAATTTATTTTTAATTAATGAAACAAGTTGATCCAGAGCAGCGCCCCAGCCTTCGTGGAATCCGAGTTCTTCATGTTTTTTGCGACCTTCGACATCTTTATGGCGTACAATTGCGGTATATTTGGTTTTTTTGCCTTGAGTTTTGAGTAAAATTGTCGCGGTGAAAAAGAAATCAGAGCAGGAAACAACATTAGCAGCTGGACGGAAATCCGGTAAAAGTGCGTTAGTCCAGACTAATTTTTTATTTTTGACGATTTCTAAGAAACAACCTTCGCCCGGCATTTTTTCACCATTTGGGCCTTTCATTACAGTATAAAAAACTCCACCGGGTTTTAAGTCAATTTTACATTCGGTTGTTTTCCAAGGTTGTGGGCAGAACCATTTTTTGAGTTGTGTTTCATTAGTCCAGCCTTTCCAAATGGCGGTTGCAGAAACATCGACAGTGCGTTCAAAAATCAAATCTAATTTTGGATTAATTGTATGTTTTGATTGAGTCATATTTTTGAAAAATGAGATTGAAGAAAGTCAAAATATTGCTTTAAAACATCTGTAAAAGCAAATCAGCAATCGCAAAAAGTCAAATTTGAAAAAGATGGCACAGAGTTTTTGCGCTATATTTTTTGTGAATTATAATCAGCTTGCTTTGGCTCAAGTCTAGAGTATTTATTAATTAATTTAATGAAAACCTATGAAAAAGACTAAAAAAACTAAATCAACTGCAACTAATTCAACTAAATCAACTAAATCAAACAATTCACTGAGTTCAAAAACTCGTATTCATGATGGTATTATTGGAGTAGTAATTTTGGGTTCACTTGCTGCTGCTGATTATTTAGAAATGCCAAAACTTCTTGCGATTCCAGCTGTAATTTCAGCTTTAATGGT
>Ga0207104_1188_pt1 | contig 15111 bp, 12 predicted proteins | sample Alteio_BWMinHeat_79_FD_153538 | JGI IMG/M metagenome (GOLD analysis project Ga0207104, IMG submission 153538) | Enriched cells from forest soil in Barre Woods Harvard Forest LTER site, Petersham, Massachusetts, United States -... | ecosystem: Environmental > Terrestrial > Soil > Temperate forest >...
AGCCAGGGCGTCCCGCCATGGCTACCTTCCTTAGCCTCTCACTTTTAATTGCACCCGAGCGGTAATTGTCACTGGAAAAAAGCGTTGCAATCTGATACATTAAAAAAAGACATTGTTTACTTTGATGAGGAGGCATTATGTGGTTTGGAATAGCTCTTTTAGTGATCATCGTATTGATTATATTGTTTGCTGTAGGCATCTATAATCGTTTGGTCGCTTTGCGAAATCAGGTGAAAAATGCATGGAGCCAAATTGACGTTCAGCTGCAACGCCGTTACGATTTAATTCCCAATCTCGTTGAAACCGTCAAGGGATATATGTCTTACGAAAAGGGAACCCTAGAGGCGGTCATCAGCGCTCGAAGCCAGGCGATAGCGGCTCGCGATGCAGTCGAAAAGGGAGGCGGCCCCACCAGCAAGTCCATTAGGCCATTGCTGGGAGCGGAAGCCGCTTTAAAACAGTCCTTAGGCAATATCTTTGCTTTAGCGGAAAATTATCCACAATTAAAGGCAAACGAAACAATGCAACGCCTCCAAGAAGAACTCAGCTCAACTGAAAATAAGGTCGCCTTTGCACGACAAGCCTATAATGATCAAGTGATGCTTTACAATACAACTCAGCAGGAGTTTCCCGCTGTGCTTTTAGCGGGCGCTTTTGGCCACCACCCAGTTGAAATGTATGAAGTTGAAGACAAAGCGGCGCGAGAAGCGGTTAAAGTTTGCTTCTAAGTTTTTCAAGAGGTCTGCATGGCAATGAATTTTTGGGAAGCGCAACGCAAAGCTCGCTTGCGCACCATGCTGTATGTTTTCATCTTTATTGCGCTGACATTGCTCGTTGCAACACTATCTGAGTTTGCTTTGCGTTTGTTTGCGGCGGACTATTATGATTCATCATTTCCACTTTTCGGAACCGCTTTTTTAATCGTCACTGTTGCAGTCGCGGGATACAACTATGGGATGTATCATCAATATGGCGGAGGCTATGTCGCCGAATCATTAGGAGCCCGTCAAATTCTTGCCAATGGTTCAGATCTGAAAGAACAGCAATTATTCAATATTGTACAAGAGGTGGCTTTAGCCACCGCTTTGCCTATGCCTAAAGTGTATCTGCTTCCATCTAAGGAGATCAATGCTTTCGCCGCAGGGCTGACGCGCGAAAACGCCGCGATCACAGTGACGCAGGGCGCCCTGACGCTATTGAATCGCGATGAACTGCAGGGAGTGATCGCTCATGAATTCGGTCATGTGTATAATGGCGACATGCTTATCAGCATGCGGTTGGCCGCTATGGTCATGGGCTTTTTTTTTGTGCTTTATCTTGGACTGCGCTTGCTGCAGATGGGACGTTTTCGATCGCGCGGCAGTGACGGCAAAGGCGGCAACCCCACCATGATCGCCGCGCTGATCTTCATCGTTTCAGGCGCCATCACATGGTTTGTAGGATCGATATTAAAAGCGACAATCAGCCGGCAGCGCGAATACTTAGCCGACGCCTGCGCGGTGCAATTTACGCGAAATCCTAATGGAATCGCCGGAGCTTTACGCAAAATCGCGAAAGAACAATATCATGATATGCCTCAAACGGGAAGCGCGTATGCACACATGTATCTAGAGGATCATTCCAGCATTTTTGCAACGCATCCTCCCATACAAAAACGCATCGCCGCCATCGAAAACACCCCTGGATGAATATGTCGCATTCTCAGACGACTAAAGTTGTATTCAAAGGCGCCAACATCGTTCCTTTGGCGATCTGCATTGCAGCGGGAGCGTTGATCTGGTTTTTGCCCGTTCCCGCCGGCGTCGAGCCTAAAGCATGGCGATTATTGGCGATATTCATCGGCCTTATCGTAGGACTGATCGGCAAGGCTTTGCCGATGGGCGGAATTTCCTTTTTGGCGTTGACAATCCTTATTGTCACCCAAACCTTGACCATGAAAGAGGCCTTCAGCGGTTTTTCTCATCCTCTTATTTGGCTGGTCGTTTCCGCATTTCTGCTCTCTAGAAGTTTCATCAAAACAGGATTAGGCATGCGCATCGCCTATCTCTTTGTAGGGCTTTTTGGGAAAAAAACACTTGGATTGGGTTACGGAATTGCAGCGACGGAACTGCTTCTTGCGCCGGCCATTCCTAGCAATACGGCGCGCGCGGGAGGCATTCTTTATCCTATTGTCAGGGCTTTAGCCGTAAGCTTTGGAAGCTCCCCAGAAAGACATTCACAACGCCTCATTGGAAGTTTTTTAATTCTTACAGCGTATTACAGCAACCTCATTACAAGCGCCATGTTCGTCACATCAATGGCGGCCAATCCATTAATAGTCGCCATATTGCAAGAAGCCGGCATTCCCATAACCTGGGGACAGTGGGCCCTTGCAGCATGCGTACCGGGAATCATCAGCCTTCTGCTTATCCCATATGTCGTTTATAAACTCTATCCGCCTGAAATTAAAGCATCTCCAGAAGCGCAAAAAATGGCGCATAAACATCTCGAAGAGATGGGCAGGATCTCAAAATATGAATGGGTGACTCTAGGCGTTTTTGCGACGCTTATTCTTCTTTGGATCTTTGGCGAGGAAGCTTTTGGTTTGGAAAGCACATCCGTGGCGTTGATCGGAGTGTGCGCTTTAGTGTTGACCGGCGTTCTGACCTGGAACGACATCAAGCAAGAACATGAAGCCTGGGACACGTTAATCTGGTTTTCCACATTGGTGATGATGGCGACTTTTCTAAATCAATTCGGCCTCATTAAGTGGATGAGCGGTCATATTTCATTATTGATGGAAGGACTGCCCTGGGGAATAGCTTGGCCTCTATTAATTCTCATGTATTTTTATAGTCATTATTTGTTTGCCAGCAATACCGCGCATGTGACCTCAATGTACGCCGCCTTTTTGACCGTTGGCATCGCTTTGGAAACTCCACCTTATTTGATGGCGTTGTCGTTGGCTTTTTGCAGCAGCTTATTTGCTTGCCTTACCCATTACGGCACGGGATGCGCCCCTATTCTGTTTGGATCAGAATATGTTAATTTAAAAACTTGGTGGAGCATGGGCGCCATTGTCAGCGTCATTTTACTTATTATTTGGGTGGCTTTTGGATCTCTTTGGTGGAAGCTTCTCGGCTTTTGGTAAAAAAAGTAAAAACAATTAATGTCAGGATGGGCAGGATAAGGACAGGATAAAGGGGATAGGTCAATGTCATTAAGCTAAAAACATATTTTTAACTTAATAATATTGACCTATCCCCTTTATCCTGTCCTTATCCTGCCTATCCTGAAATAAACTTTTTAACTTAGCGTCTATTCCCGAATGTGCGCCTGGATCTGAAATTTCCTTGCCCCTGTCGAGGTCTATTGCGTCCAGGCGATGATGATCCGCCTGCGCTTGGCTTAAAAGCAGGTTCCATGCCGGGAATAACATGAAGCGTGATTTTTTGACCTGTAAACTGCTCTATGCGCTTGACAAAAGACATCTCATTATTAGCCGCAAAAGAAAGCGCAATTCCATTCGCTCCAGCCCGCCCCGTTCTTCCAATGCGGTGCACATAGTCTTCCACATTTGAGGGCAAATCAAAATTGATGACATGACTGATGGTTTGCACATCAATGCCTCTAGCCGCAACATCTGTTGCAACCAAAATTCGGATCTCTCCTTGGCGCATGCGCATAATAGTGCGCGTCCGCTGTCTTTGATTCATGTCGCCATGCAGGGCCGCTGAACGGTGTCCCAGGTCATACAATTCATCAACAAGCTGGTCTGCATGTCGTTTTGTTGAAGTGAAGACAATCGCCTGATTGATGGTTGGATCGCTTAGAAGATGATTAAGAATGCGATATTTATGTCCCAAATTATCTGTGTAATGGAGACGCTGTTCAATATTTTCATGTTTCGCATGCACTGCGGAAATGCTAATTTCCAATGGTTGATTCAAAAGATTTTTAGAAAGTCTGAGCACGCTTCCTTTCAGCGTCGCTGAAAAGAGCAAGGTCTGCCGTGATTTAGGAGTGGCGGCTGCAATATGTTCTACAGGTTCAATAAAACCCATGTCCAACATGCGGTCAGCTTCATCAAGAATCAGCATCTCGATTTGTGAAAAATCGATGCGTCCGCGCTCCATATGGTCAATTAAACGACCTGGTGTTGCGACGAGAATATCGTATGGACGGGAAAGCTGTCTGTTTTGAACGGGATAAGGCGCGCCTCCAAAAATGCATACCGTCTTTATTCTTGGGAGAAATTTGCTATAACGCATTGCTTCTGCAGCCACTTGCATGGCAAGTTCGCGCGTCGGTACAAGAACAAGCATTCGTGGACCGCGATAGCGTTCAGTGGTAGGGAGGGCCAGTCGGTTTAAAGCCGGTAAAATATAGGCTGCTGTTTTTCCCGTTCCTGTTTGGGCAGAGGCTAGTATGTCGCCTCCTTTCAATATTTCAGGTATTACTTTTTCCTGAACTGGGGTGGGGGCGCTAAAGCCCGCTTCTTCAACGGCCTTCAGAATCTCTTCTGACAAATTCAAATCTTTAAAAGACATATCTATAACTTTTGTTGAGTGTGGTTAAACAAATGTAGCAAAATTGTTATATAAAATATATGCTTTTTTTGTTTTTTCTTGATTTAAATTTTAAATTCATTCACTGTCTGATCATATTAATCGCCCACGTTGCGCCTGAACAGGTTTATAAGAAATTCAAGTTTCTTTAAAAACGTTATCGCGTTTTAACATGAGCCTTTCTAATTGTTCATAAAGTTCGTTCAATGTTTTTTTTCTTGTTGCTATCTCTTTGGATAGCTCCTGGAGACCTTTACTATTTTTTATTTGCACCGCTTCCAGGAGTTGAACATTGGCTTCCTGCTGCTCAATTTCTAATGCTGAAATGAGCGTTTCATTACGGGAGATCTCCGCGTCAATCGCCTTCAGCTCCTTAGAGCTCGCTGTAGTCGTTTCCGTACGCTTCTGCTTTTTTTGTTCGCCTGGCTTTTTTTTTGGTTTTCCCTCTTCTGTTTCATCGCGCCACCCGCCTTTCGATACGAAATCTTCATAGCCGCCAAGAAACACCTCTTGCTCATTTTGTCGGCAGACAATGATCTTATCTAACGCTAATCGCTTGAGAATCAGTTCACTATGCGTGACCAATATGATTGCGCCCTGAAAATCCTCCAAAGCGTCTATTAAAGATTCAATAGACTCCATATCTAAATGGTGCGTGGGTTCATCTAAAAGTAAAAGATTGCAAGGAGCAGCCAAAATCTTACCCAACAACACTCGGCTTTTTTCTCCTCCCGAAAGGACCGATGTGATTTTATCCGCCTTATCACCGCTAAACATCATCAGTCCGCAAATGCTTTTAACCTGCGTCAAATTAAGAGCGGAGTTGGCCGTTGAGATCTCTTCTTCTATTGTGTGTTTTGGATGAAGTCTATCGATGTTTGTCTGTCCAAAGTAACCGATGCGAAGATTTTCGGAACGCTTGACGATTCCGGAATTCGGAGAAAGTTCTCCTGCCAGCAAACGTAAAATCGTTGACTTGCCGCGTCCATTTTTACCAATTATGGCGATTCGTTCTCCGTTATGGACGTCAAAAGAAAGATTTTCTATTAATAATTCCGTTGCTTCACGGGAATAAGAGAAGCCCAAATCATGGGCGTCAAGCATTTTCTGACCGGGAAAGGGAGCCTCATTGAAATGAAAATCAAGATGATGAATCGCTTTTAATTTTTCTAAAATGGGAATGCGGGCAAGCATTTTCTGTCTGGATTGCGCCTGAGCGGCCTTTGCCGCTTTGGCGCCGAATCTATCGATAAAAGCCTGAGCGCTGGCGCGTTTCTTTTCGGAATTGAGCCGAGTGCGTTCATGTATCTCTTCTTGCTGAAGAATTTGCTCAAAAAACGCAATTGTTCCGCCTCTGACTTTCCGCACTTTTTGACGATGAATGCCCATTGTATGCGTGCAGACGCTATCCATAAATTCGCGGTCATGGGAAATAAGGATAAATTCGCCCTTCCACTGTTGTAGAAATCGAGTAAGCCAACGAATGGATATGATATCAAGGTAGTTGGTAGGTTCGTCAAGCAGCAGGCAGTTCGGCTCGGCGATGAGCGCCTTCGCCAAGTGGAGGCGCAAATGATACCCGCCTGAAAATTCTTCTGGAGCCTTTTCTAGGTCTTCCTCTTTAAAACCGAGGCCAAATAGAATTTTCTCCGCTTTGTATACGCTGTCTTGATCTTCTGCGCGCAAACCCAAAGCCGCTTCTTGAATCAAAGTGGGCTGAGTAAAAACAATATGTTGATTAAGAACGCCTATTGTATAATTTTTGCGTGTCGCGATCGTTCCGGCGTCTTGCGTTTCTTCTCCGATAATGAGACGAAAAATGGTGCTTTTGCCCGAACCGTTGCGGCCGACCAGTCCACAGCGTTCTCCTTCCTGAATGCTAAAAGACGCCTCTTCGAACAGTGGTTCTCCTTGATAGGCGATAGAAAGGCCATCTACTTGAATCATGTGTAAATTTACCTGTTTAAAAGTCTTGGAAAAAATGCAAAGGTGAGCGCTACCCTTCTCTATGCTCTCTGTGGGCTTCTATGCTCTCTGTGGGCTCTGTGGTAGATATAAAACCTTAAAATGATTCCATTTAAGGCTTTATATCTACCACAGAGCCCACAGAGCCCACAGAGCCCACAGAGAGGGGTAAGCGCTCACCTATGTTTAATGATCCGCAATTATTTAGTCGATTAAGCGTCCGGAGCGCTGGAATGGCGCAAAACAATTGAAAAACGCTAAGGCCGATAAAAATACCCCCAAATACAGCGCCGGGAAGGCTTCCAAAGGCGATCAAAGCGATTCCTAAAATTATCCCCAGGATGCCGCCTAGTCTATAACATTTGCTGTATTCGATCATGCGTCCTTTATACCAACTTCCGGTTTGCGTTCCCTGTTTTACCAATGCGCGGTCCTGTTCAGATTGACTATGCATGATGACCATTCCTACAATAGGCGTAGAACGCAACATGACGCGGCCCCAACCATAACTTTCATCTGGAAAAGGCTTAGGAAAGAAATTTGATATACACATAAAAACACACAAAATAAAATATATTAAAAACAAACTATACTATATATTTAATTTGTATGTCAATTGTTTTTATTCATCTTAATTTTATAAGCGCTTACGTCGTCATTCCTGTTCAATCATTTTTCCTATTTCTAATAGGGTTTCCAAGTGTTTATTTGTGTCTTTTAATTGTCGTTCATAATGTATTTTGTACGAATTATGCATGCCATAAACCGCTGTATTTTCTCCGTTTATTCCCATAGTAAATTCAAGCAGAGCGCGCGAAGAACCTTCAATCGCGTTCTTGCTATGTTCGCGAACTTTGGCGATCAATCGATTTTTTTCCAGTTCTCTTTCCTCTATATTCTGGGCCAGTTCTTTATGCAAATTTTCTTTTTCATGCTGGGTCGGAAGCACAGCTCCGTGCTCTTTTAATTTTTTAAAAAGCTTGATCTGGTCAGACATGCCATCTTGTGTCGTGTGGTACCTTATTGCAGTTTTTAACACTATTCCAAGAGGGGATCTACCGTTAGTATCTTTAACGTTAATTTTCGCATTGATTGAAAGAAGGGCGTCAACCGCACAAATTTTCCATTCCACTGATTGGGAACGAGATAAAGCGTGATGGAAGGGACGTTCATTTTCAAAAAAATTGGCATTTAAAGCGTACATTTCATTCATTAAAGGCATCAATTCATTATCTGGGGTATGGAATGAATCACTTAGAACAAAAAGTAAAGATGAATTTCCATTAGATAAAAAACCGGGTGAAGATGACCTATAATTAATATTATATCCATTTTCCACTAACGCATTAATGACCCCGATTTTCCCGCTTAGACTCATTTTACTGCTAAGCGCTTCATTTATGGGCGAGTCAGATGGCCAGTCCTGGTAATCGATCTTTGTACCGCATTTAAACGCTGCACAAATCATGTCATAGGCGTCGCTGTCATTTTTTTCTATGGCGCAAAAAAGATAGCTCAAAAACGAAGAATGCGAGTCTCCCAATGGAAAAGAATTCATGGGACCTCCATTTTTCGCATGAGCTTCGATAATTGCTAATTTTTCTTTTTTTGTAAGCGCCGGATTGCTCAATAATTGAATTGTATTCATGCAAAAAGCATGCATTTTATTCGCAGGCTGTTGCTCGCTTTCCCTACGCGCCGCCGCTGCAAAAATGGCTGTTCCAATAGTTTTTACGGCATATTTGGATCGGTAAAAACGTTTGTTGTTATCGTTCCAATTCTGAGAATAATTCGCCGCAGTGATTTGGAGTGGATATTTGTAATATTCATATTCCGAAAAAACTGTTCGAGCTAGCCGGGCGCATGGTCCGAGGTTTGAATTTCTTCTTGCGAATGTTCCAACAGAATAGTGAAAAGGCAGTTTGCAAAGAGTTCTTAAGCTCATCATATGTTTATTCCTTTGTAGATTTACCAGGCGGGATTTTGCCAGATTGCGTCTATTTTTGCTATTTTTTTTGGAAAGGAAGTCGCTCTTCGTGCAGCGTTGAAGCGCACATACGCCGCAGGAAAGGATAATAAAAAAATCGCGCAGCGTTTGGAGTGCGTGCGACTTGTCGCCGCTTTGGTAGACCTCGACTCGTCGAGGTCGAGCGTAAATCTAAAATATCTAAGAGCTGGCATTTTGAACGTTGAACAGGTCATATTGTCGATAGCAAAACGCTTTCCAGGTTAACGTTAAGCTAGCTTCTAGATATTTTAGATTTACGCTTCGACCTCGACGAGTCGAGGTCTACCAAAGCGGCGACAAGTCGCACGCACTCCAAACGCTGCGCGATTTTTTTATTATCCCTTCGTGCAGCGTATGGGAAAATTCTATGCCTAAATTTGCACCCGTAAATACTTTTGCAATCTTTATTCCGTTGCTCCATGCTGCAATAATAGCTTAATAATTTCTTTCCTGAGGCCTTCTCTTCCGTTTAATATGCGAGCTAAAGTTAACGCAGTTTGTCCTTCTCCATTGCGTGCGTTTACATCCACTCCATGCTCCAATAAACGCTTGATAATTTCAACTTTCTGTCCTTTGTCGATCCAAAACATAAAATTTCCGCTACCACCACCAAATACGAAATGTAAAGCAGTATTTTTCTCGAAAGAAGGATCGGTCAGGTTTATTTCAACGTTGTGTTTCCATAACAAATTAAAAATATTTATATTGTTGAATGCAATAGAAAGGGACAAGGCACAACTTCCCAGGATTTTTATGTCTTGCGGACAGTCAGTTTTAGATGTGATTTTATGGAGGCACTTAAAAAATTTTATATTGCTTCCCGAGGACATAAACCAACTTTCTGAGGAATAACCACCGTCAAACTTGAGTAATTTGCACGTAGAGTCTGCCAGCATAGAAAAGAGCTCAGGCGTAGTTAAAGATGCGAGATTGTTTAATGTTTTTTCAGGATCTAAAATAGGTTTTTTATTTTCGCTATTATAATTATAGGCGATATATTTTTCCGGAATTAATTTTTCAACTTCACATAGCAAATGAATTTCATTAAATAACTCTTTCAAATATACTTTAGCGGCCTTTTCATCACTGCCTTCATAGCCAAACACTCTAGCGCGATCAAGGTAAGCTACAGAGGTGCGTTGTGCTGTTTCATGATTTACTTGTTCGAATTTTGCCATATCAGAAACAGGAAGATAACTTAAAATACTTCGGGTTATTTCCTTTGGCAGTAGAGTAGGAATAGCTACACGTTTTTGAATTCTTTCACTTAAAGAATCAATCTTTTCTTGTTCGCTTTTAATTCCATTAAATTTTTTTTCAAGCCATCCATATTTTGCAGTTTCTTCTTCGTATTGCGTAGTAATATGACGCGCAGTTTTTTTCAAAAGGGTCATCATCTCATTTCGTGTTAGTGCGGCCTTGAGGTCATGGTAATGTTTATGCTCTATGGCCTTATACGTTAAATTGTGTTCCATAATATAGGCGATATTTTCTAAAACATTAGCTGCTGATTCTCGCTTAAAAGAAGTTTCGGACATGCGGAATGTCTTATTTTCTTTATCTACAATAACATCCAGAATTTTATTACTAACAACAGACATATAGTCACTCACTAAATTGTTTAAATATTAATATTTTAAATTGTATATGATTTATAAAATATCTTTAACTATACTATTTATATCGAATATCTGTCAAACAATAAGTAAATCAACCAGTAAATCATTTTATTATTGATTAATAATATTATTTATACTAAAGTAATTAAAAACAAATAATTAATGGTGATAATATGAAAAAAGAAGAAAAACAATATTTATATCAAATAAGAAACGTAGCGTTTTCCTACACACTTGGCGCCCATCATATTCAAGCTATTCATGATATCAGCCTGGATATTCCACAAGGCGCTTTAGTGACATTTTCAGGCCCATCAGGCTCAGGAAAATCAACCCTCCTCAATCTTCTCGGTTTAATTGAACCAGTGCAAAAAGGTGAAATTTTATTTCAAAATCAAAATGTTGCCGAAATGAATCAACAACAGTTAAATAACATTCGAAAATATAAAATAGGATTCATTTTTCAACAATTCCATTTAATTCCTGTTTTTACAGCTGAAGAAAATGTCGCCTACTTTCTTGCCCGTCAAGGACTTCCAAAGGAAGAGATAAAAAGCAGAACGCGAGACGCCTTGGAAAGCGTGGGATTGTGGGAACACCGAATGAAGAAGCCTTCGGAACTCAGCGGAGGACAAAGGCAAAGAGTCGCAATCGCCCGAGCCGTTGCGAAACATCCCGAAGTGATTATCGGCGACGAGCCCACAGCCAGTTTGGATCAGAAGACCGGCAAGGAGGTCATGCAGATCTTCGATTACTTAGTGCACGAGAAAAAAGTGTCAGTGATCTTAACGACTCATGACAAAATGATTCAGTCGTATTCAGATAAAAATTTTCATATTCAAGATGGCGTATTAGATACGAATCACATTTAAAATTATAAGGCGGACGCTATGATATTTCTTTCTTTTATGAATCTTTTCCGTAACTCTAGACGGACATTGGCGATTTTGTTAACAATCGCGCTAGGCGCAGGAGTCCTTTTTTCGTTCAAAGGCTTCATTCATGGCGTATTAAACCAATACCGCGACAATACCGTCCATTCTCATTACGGTCATGGCCAACTCAATACCAAAAATTATAGAGGAACAGTCTATCCTGAACCCTGGAAACATTGGATGACGAATAGGGGAGAGATCGAAAATTTTCTCATGTCTCAAAGCGCTGTCGAACATATTTTCCCGCGAGTGAATTTTTCCGCATTGCTCAAAAAAGGCAGTGTAGCAGTGAGCGGACAAGGCCAAGGGATCATCGCTGAAAAAGAAGCCGGCTTCTTCCATAGTCTTAGCATCGAAACAGGGAAAACTCTCACGGATCAACCTGACGGCATTCTGCTTGGCATTGGATTGGCGAAAGCTTTGGATGTTAAACCAGGCGATAAGATCGCTATTTTAGTGAACGCAGTTGACGGAATGATCAGCAACGCTGAACTCACTGTGACAGGAATATTTCATACAGGATCCTTAGATTTTGACAGCCGCGTTTTCCGCATACAACTTAAACAAGCGCAAAGTTTATTAAAAACAACGAGCATCGAGTCGATATCAATTGGCCTGAAAAATTATTCAGATTGGGAATCCTTCGCGTTTTCTTTTGAGAAAAAATTTCCTCAGTTGGAAGCCACTTCTTTTGCTGTCTTGGATAAAGTGTACTACCAACACTCCGTAGACTGGTTAAATGCGCAGTTTCATGTCATCCAATTTATTATTCTGTCGATCGTCCTTTTGGGAATTTTTAATTCGATTTCAGCGGCGATTCTGGAGAGAAAACAGGAGATTGGGAATTTTCGCGCCAATGGAGAGTCAGTAAGAAGCGTCATGCAATTGATTATTCTTGAAGGAACATTCCTGGGGGCATTGGGAAGTTGTTGTGGGGTTGGGCTCACTTACATCTTTTTAAAGCTATTTTTAGATGATCAGTTTTTGATGCCGCCGGGACCTGGACTTACGCGTTCGTTTTTAATCTCTTTCCAGTTCGAGTGGCCGATGGTTTATACGACGCTTGCATTAAGCCTTCTTGCTGCGGTTGCGGCTTCCGCATTAGCTGGCGTTAGAGTCGCGAAAATGCCGATAGCAAAGGCGTTGCGGTCATTCTAGTTGACCTGAAGGTAGCCAGGGCGTCCCGCCCTGTCGCGTATATTATCTTCAATGTTTTTTTGCCTACAGGGCGGGACGCCCTGACTACCTTCCTTCCTTTACGAAATCACTCTAACATGTTAACCTCCAGTTTTAACCACTATCAGCCTGGGACCCCCATGTTTAATGTCCTCGATTTCCATCCACCCACAGGCCTTGCATCCCCCCATCTGCAAATGGTTTTCTCTAATTTGACTCCCACTGGAGACGAACCTCCCTCGAAATCCCTACTAATCTCTTTAAATGATGGAGACAAACTTTCTTGCGAGGTGTCGACGCCGCCAGAATGGCAGCCGCATCAGGCTACGATTGTCATGGTGCATGGGCTAGGGGGAAGTCATCTGTCGCCTTACATGATTCGACTTTCCCGCAAATTTTATCAAGAGGGACGACGAGTCGTCAGAACTAATTTGCGAGGTTGCGGATCTGGAAGCGGACTCAACGAGTTGCCCTATAACTCCGGCAATAGCCACGATGTATGGACCATCTTAGAGACCCTTAAAACTGAAACGCCATCCTCTCCCATAAATGTGATAGGCTTTTCATTAGGCGGCAACATTATTATCAAAATGGCTGGAGAACAAGGAGAAAACGCATCGAAATTCTTGAATCGCGTGATTGCCGTTTGTCCCGTGCTGAATTTGGCTGAATCGGTCAACCAACTCTCTCAACGGTCAAATTGGTTCTATCACAAATACTATCTAAAAAAAATACATGAACAGGGAGAAAAATGGATTCAAAAACAATCAATTTCCTCTGTTTTTGAATTTGATGAAAAGATCACCGCTCCATTGTGGGGCTATGCAAATGCAAACGATTATTATGAAAAATGCAGTTCTTGCAACTTTCTTAGCAATATTCAAGTTCCTTGCGATCTTCTTTTAACTGCCGATGATCCTTTCATCGATCACAGCATTCTTGAACAGACTAAAATCTCCGCCTCTACAAAAGTTTGGTTAACGGAACATGGAGGACACATGGGTTTTATCGCCTGGACTGGAGAAAAACAGGGATTTTTTTGGATGGATAAGCTACTGCTTGATTGGAATTTAACGTAGCGCGCACCTCTGATTAGGCTTTTATCCATTCCTTCGCGCAGCGTGTGGAGTGCGTGCGACTTGTCGCCGCTTTGGAAGACCTCGACTTGTCGAGGTCGAAGCGTGAATCTAAAACATCTAAAAGCTAGCTTAACGTTAACCTGAGAAAGCGTTTTGCTATCGACAATATGACCTGTTCAACGTTCAAAATGCCAGCTTTTAGGTATTTTAGATTCACGCTTCGACCTCGACAAGTCGAGGTCTTCCAAAGCGGCGACAAGTCGCACGCACTCCAGACGCTGCGCGAAAGAAAGGTTAAAAAAAAGCCTAAGTATGATACCTTTGTTATTGTGAAAAAACATTGTATGCCATACAATCGCCTCATTAAATTATCAATCAAGTTATTATCTCCTAAAGGTTTGTTATGTCGTCAAATGTATGTTGTATTCATGCTTGTAATCCAAGCGCTCACTTCGGAGAAAATCTTGTGCGCCCCGTCAGATGGTGCCACAACCGATTGGTGTCCGTTTTTTCCACTCCGCTTTCAAAAAATCGCCTCATGGCGTGCGGACAGATCGCAGCGCGCATCATTGAAGCGATTATCGTCGTTTTTGCATACCTCATGACAGCGCCAATAGGCGCCATAGGCCTAGGATGCAAATCCATTGCCATCTGTTGTTCTAAGCCAATTACTTCAACGCCTATACCAACGCCCATAGATGATCATAACGGCGTTCCTCCTAAAAAGGTTGTACAAGCTGATTCCAGCCCCCAAAAAAACGTTGAACCTGAAATAATTCCAATCCCTACAAACATTCCACAACATCCTTCTGATCAAATTCCTGATAATATACCTCTAAATACACACCAGACTCCAATACCGGATTCATTAGCGCCGCCTACAGCGCCCGCCATCGTAAAAAAGAAATCTCCTTATCCGTCTATTATCATTAATAATGGCCAACCATTTTCCGATAAATTATCTAATATTTTAAAAAAGTTAGAATCAGACAAATTAATCGATTATATGGGCGATGCGCGTAAAATTGTTTCTATGCTTGCTCATGCTGATCACCTTCAGCATGAAACTCACGTATCTTTAAAACGTGTTTATGAATTGGACAATCAGATTTTACTTACATATCATTTATTCAAAGACAAATCTACAAAACCATATGATACATGTCATTTCTTAATTGACTTTAATAAAGAAATGATTATTTATCGACATAGACTTCACGAATTTGAAAATGATAGTATGGCAATATACGAATATCCAAGTTCTTCTCTTCTTTTGTGCCTTATGCATTATAAAAAATTATTCAGCACATTAAGCGACATAGGGATTAAGTTAAGACACGGCAAGGGTGATGACTGTCAATCGGAAATTAGAAATGGAATAACGAATCATATATTGCCATTAGAGATAAATACAGATTCAATAACACAAAATTGCAATTGGATAAATGATTCTCGTAAAGATATATTTAAAGATAAACTTGTTGAACGATTGAAATTTTGGCAAAAAGTGAATTTCATCGCAGACCAAGTTCACCTTTTGCAGAAAACTGGAGAAGTAGTAAACACTTTTTGTAATTACAAATGCGGCAGCTTTAAAAAAAACCGGCCAACAGTGATAAAATGGAATATTACAAAGAACAAAGAAAAAATCGGTCAGTTTAGAGTGTTTATTACACAATCATATTGCAGTTACTTATTTGTTAATAATAAAAATAAACAAGTACTGCCTATTCACCAACTCTCTGAATTTATCATTAAAGACATTATTAAGCCTTTAATAAA
>Ga0207104_1181_pt2 | contig 15107 bp, 20 predicted proteins | sample Alteio_BWMinHeat_79_FD_153538 | JGI IMG/M metagenome (GOLD analysis project Ga0207104, IMG submission 153538) | Enriched cells from forest soil in Barre Woods Harvard Forest LTER site, Petersham, Massachusetts, United States -... | ecosystem: Environmental > Terrestrial > Soil > Temperate forest >...
CCCGGCGGCTGGGATGTCGCATCCGGTTACATTTCCCACCCCAAGTTTTGGGATTGGGGAACCACTCCGAACAAAGGCGTTTGGGATAACGTCAAAAACATCTTGGAGAGCGAATACACGATTCCGTGCGCGGTCCTTGGATCCACGTTTGTCACCATGGCCACCCATGGAACCGACCAGGACATGGTGCAGCGGATGCTCACTGCAAAGAACCATCACAAAAGCCGTCTTGCTCTCGTCCTCTCAGGCCTGGCAGATCTCCCCATTGTGATGGCGTTTCTTACGATTGGCATCCTTGTTTACGCATTTTACCAGGTGCATCCCGATCCCAACCTCTCGATGAAGAATGCATTTCCTTATTTTATTCTTCACGAATTGCCCCCGGGAGTGCGCGGACTCTTGGCAGCGGGGCTTTTCGCGACGGCAATGGGATCCTTAAGCACCGCGTTGAATGCTTTGGCGACAAGTTATACAAAGGACTGGTACGTGCCATTCAATCCTGACGCGAATGAACGCCGTATCGTGCGCGCGGCACGCTGGAGCACTGTCATTTTCGCCATTGTGCTCGTCACCATCGGCTCGCTTACCGCGTGGGCCCGTATCAAAAACCCAAACGCGCGCATCATTCCCATCGTGCTTGGCATTTTTGGTTACACTTACGGCTCGCTATTGGGAGTCTTCATAGTGGGGATGACCACCAAAAGGCGGGGCAGTGAATGGGGCAATGTGACTGCCATGATCTGCGGTTTTTTCTTCGTATCATACATGAGCGGGCTCCATCGCGACGTTTATTTTCTGATCACGGGAATCAAAATGAGTCCTCCTCCAGATTGGATTCCCACGATTGAATTTCAGTGGCGCGTGATGTTCGGGACTATCATGACTTATGCCGTGGCGATATGTTTCAAGACGCCTGAATCACAGGTGGAAGTCGCCACGAAACATATCGAAGAAACAGAAGAACGGGGTAAAGCAAAAGAGTGAGAATCTACAGCAATAAGTAGAATGGTTCTCATTCGAGCAAGGCATCTCAAGATGAGTCACCCGGCATGAAAGCATCGGGCAAATTTCCCTCAGCTTTTTGAATAATGTATATCCACCTTTCATAGCTATCCTACTGAATGTGAGTCCATGTCCCTTGAACCTCTTCGTTTGCAGCAAGTTGAACCTCCAAAACTGTGGATTCACCTGAGATTCGAACCGTGAGTTCGAATCTCGCCTCCTACGCTCCCTTGATTCTGAACAGGTTACATCCCTTGGCCATCCATAGTGTCACATCTGGTGTCCCACGTTGGTAAATATTTTTGGATGGGTACTGGAATATTGAAAATTGTCGTTGAGTGGAGGTCAGCTGATGGAAAGGATTGGGCGGCTCATTATTTGAGCTGAACTTTGAACGTTTAAGATACGCCCTCTCCTGCCGGAAAAGTGACACCACGAGTTGTAAATCGTGTCCGGATGCGCTATGCTTGCGCCGTGAAAATAAGTTATCACGGCCGCCCGACACTGAACGTGGCCTGTGGCCTTTCGAAAAAGGGTTCTTGGGCTATTAAGAAGGAAGGTGCATCCGACTGGGACCAGAAGGAACACAAGAACGACTCTTACTTCGACACAAGTTGCGGAAGCGTCATTTCAGATCTCGTGAGCGATCCTTCCCGCCTGAATAGTTTCTATTCTGCGTTGGGCGATCTCGAATTGAAGCTCCTTTGAGCGGGCCCATCTTTCCGGTCCAGGTTGTTGCCAGATTTTTCGGGATGTTTGGCGATGTCACCAGAAGTTCAGAGGTTCCAAAAGTTGTCGTTGAGTGATGGCCAGCCGATGGGAGAATTGCGCCTGTATTCAGGTGTGGAAGGCGTGGAGGTTGTTGATGAGGTAGCTCCATATCCCGAATACTTTAAGCAACCAAATAACCACAGCTATTATCACAATGGTGTGAATGATTCTTTTGATCTGACCATCCATGGGAATTATGTTCACCAGCCCAAGCAGGATGCCGATCACAATGAGTGTGATGATAATAGGAAGTAAGGGCATAAATTCTCCATTCAATCTCGGTTTGAACTCGTATCCTTTGTTCCAATAGGCTGCTTTCCTCTGTTCATTGAACACTACGCCTTAAGTGAGGCGCCGCCTATGGGGTATTTTCCCCATCATCTACTCCATCCTCCCTGCTCGCATCATTGACATGGGGAACATCGGGAACATGGATCACGGTCAACAGGCTTGAACCAACATCTTCCCTGGCTCAGAAAAACGAAGTCGCCGCAGTTAGCCGCCGCCCAGTTTACGCAAAACCTCAACCGATAGACGCTCAAGGTTCTGCTCGTTGGCGGGGACGACGATGTGTTTTATGCGGCTAGCAACTTCTGAGCTCTCGAATGCCTGCGACCAAGATACGACAGTGCCCACCGCCGACGAAGACAAGACAATGGTTAAGTGATACTTTGGTTCCGAGGCATGCTGAACAACGATCTTTCTCGGCGATTCTATTTCCGCAAACACATTTTCGTTTGGATAGTTGCGGCCATCTGGTCCGTGCATGGTGAAAGACCAACGCCCACCATTCTTAAACTCGCAGACAGTGAAAGTATTGGTGAAACCGGCTGGTCCCCACCACCGCGACAAGCGTTTCGGATCGCTGATCGCGGCAAAGACTTGTTCTACGGTTGCTGGGATTTCACGAGATGTATTGAACGTAGTCATCGTGAGCGGGCCCACCTTTTCGGTCCAGGCAGAGTATTAGCCTAAGTGTCATTCTTCTTATAGCGCATAAAATCAATGTTGAGGCGTCAACTGCAAGAGCAAGCCCGAGTTGCCACCTTCCACCTGCGGCCGCTTACCATCCCATCGTGCAATCGCGTCCTGCGTCAGTTGAAGCTGTTTCCACTGAATGAGCTGTGGTGTGATTGAAGCGGCAAGAATACGGTTGGCTTCGGCTTCACCTTCGGCAGCGGCCACCACTTTCTGCGCCTGCGCTTTGGATTGGCGCAATTCATTCTCCACGCGGATGGCATCCTGCGTCGCCTTGATCTTGTTGTTCAAAGCCTCTGTGACATTATCTGGGATGCGTAGAGCACCGATGAATCCGAACTGCTGAACTTCAACCCCGTATACCTTCACTTCCCCGTTAATTCGATCCCGTACGGCCTTCAAAATATCTTCTTTCTTGGCTCCATAAATCTCCTCTACGCCATACGTAGCAGCAATTTCATTGAAAGCATCTCGTGCAATGTTTCGCAAGAAACCATGTGTGAAATTATTAATATTGTCCGTACGGAATTTCACATAAAAAGCGGGCACATCATCACGATTCAATTGATACGAAAGACTGATATCGCCAGAAACCACAAGACCTTCCTTCGTATTGAATGTAATCTCTTCATTGTTGGGACTGCCTTCAAAGACTGATTTTGTCCATACGGCCGTCTGAACGAAACAAGGGTATTCAATGATTGCAGTCGTTATCGGATTGTAAAAGACGTACCCTGTCACTAGCGGATAGGATTCCACCCCTTTGTCACTGCCAACCTGATTAACCCTGATTCCCGCATAACCAGGAGGAACCCTAGTGCAGCTGACACAGCTATTAAGGATTACAAGAAGCAAAAGAAACCTGACCGTATTCTTAATTATTTTCATAAAGAGAACAAATATTAGAGAGGTGCCACCATTTTGTCCACCCCAGCTGATTTGCGTGACTGGAATGCCAGTGAATGCACATCCCCCATTCCGACCCCCCTCACCCACATGATTGACATGAGGAACATCGGGAACGTGTATACGGGTGTTGAGGCATTTGGGATATTAAGGGCCATGCTATGGTTGTCTGTTTACACTTTTATTACGACATTATTTTTACTCCATGAATTTCTGAATAATTTTTTACATCTTCAACAATTTCTTTAGGAGGTAGATTTATTTCAATAACGGATTTTGTTTTCACTTTTACTTTGGAAAACCATATAATAGTGGTGCCACGGGGGAAGGCTGTTAAGCGTTTCTTAAGATTTTGAAGGCCATGTATCGTACTTTTTGGATCAAATATTTCATCGAGTGACTTCTCCCGGCTCGTGTTGTAAAGCAACGCAAAATTCCACCCTTTATCGACCTGCCAACTATACAATTCATAGGGCATATCGATCTTGGTTCCATCCGCTTTTGAAATAAGTGACATCACAATACAGCAAGCGAATAGAATAAATGTTGTTATTAAAATCTGTTTTTTCATAAATCAACCAGGCTCAACTATACATCCGTGGCGTCCACTAAGGCCTGTCAGGTCATTAGCAGGAACAGTTGTTGTATGTACCAAGCTTGATCAAAAAAAAGTGGAGTTAGCTGATGCATTCAAAGAATTTGAAAAAGGAAATTCTCTAGAACCTTAACTCTCTCGGCGCTCTAACGTTCACCTACTTTTTTAGCATGTGTTTCGTGGGTCGGATTTTGAGCAACCCCACCTTCCCAATCCAGCCCCAAGTCATTCGGCGTCTGGTGCTGATGGTAATTGCTGATTGTGGATTTGTCCATATTGGCTGTCGTGTGATTGACATGGAAGATGAGTCCTTACCAAAAACTATATCCAAGATAATCTCTAATGAGCATCATAACTACACAAAGTGCGTTAAAAATAGAATGAAGAGTCATGCTCGAGACGAGATTCCTTCTCGATTCGTATAACACTGCAAGTGCAATTCCAATTAAAAATCGAGCAGGAAAGCCAAATATCTGGAAATGAGCAAGTGCAAATAAAAAAGACGTAAGCCAAATTGCATGAACAACCCCCATCTTTCCTTTAAAAAAGTTATACAGAATTCCACGAAAAAGAATTTCTTCAAAAACCGGGGCAAATATAATTAAACACAAAGCAAAAAAAGTTTTTTTCCAAAAGGAATCTAAAGCGATGTGATAATATATAAGAGGCTTTCTTGACCAATTTAAGACTTGAAACAAGCGCTTCATGATCGATTCGCTAAGTTCAATTGGGATCCCAATAGCGGCCAATGAGATAAGCGCGTCCATTAGCATCTTCTGAGGCTTTAATTTAATGAATTCAAACGCATCTCTCCAGGTCGTTCTCTTATGTTTAAGTAAGAACAAGACCGCAATAAATAACAGACTATAAAATCCTATAACAACAGTAATATAAGCGAGAAAAAGAGTACTATGAGAGCATTTGAAATAATCCAATATTTTTATAAAGAAATGCATTAGACTGAACAGGAAAAGAAATAAAAAAGCTAATATCACTACTTCTTTTCCGTTCCAAACTCCAACATCGAACCCTTGATCTGTACCAATCTTTCGTAAGAAAATTTTCCGCCATTTAAGTAAAATAAAACCCAACGACCAGAGACTTAGAACATTAAAACCTAAAAACAGAGTGATAGCCCAGAGCAGATAAGAATTCGGAAAAATACAAGTTACTAAACGCTTGCCATCTGTTCTTGTAAAATAGGCTACTGCTACACGATCGCCTAATTTTAAATCTGAAAATAATTGAGCTTTACTTGGAAGAAAAATCTTTCCTTTTCGTGAAAGAGTAAATTCTGTTTTCCTAGAAATCCTTTTAAGGGTAAAGGTCTGTGTGTCCGGATCGATCTGATCGATTCTTCCGAATTCAAATTTTGGATCAATATTATTTGGTTTTTTTTGATTAATACGAATGTCTTCCTTAGAATTAGCAAATGCGCCGCCATGATCCCCCTTTTCAAACTTGGCGACATCACGATCACTGTATGCCTCTGTATAATTTGGATTAATACGAATTGCCTCCGTATAATCAGCAATTGCACCGTCATGATCGCCTGTTCTATTCTTGGCGGTGCCACGATCGTAATATGCCACTGCATCATTTGGATTCAGACGAATTGCTTCTGTAAAATCAGTGATCGCTCCCTTGTAATCACCAAAGTGACATTTTTGCTCACCATTCTTGAGATATGATTCTTCGGCTGATTCACCTCGCGAGGACACCGCAGCCCAGAGAAGAACGAACAGTACAGGAAGTAAAATGCGTTGAATCATAATGGATCTATTGCGCGTAAAGCTTATTATGTAGTCACATCTTCCCAACCCAGTTCTACGTCGATCTGCCTCTGTTGCTGATGTTACGTGCCGGTTGTGGATTTGTCCATCCTGGCTGCCATGCGTGAACGGATTGGGCTTCACCTGCATTTCCCTAATGCACGGAAGGTAGTCACTTGGATTTTTTCAGGAAGTTCCCTGATTTTGCTCCAATATTCTTCTCTCACGTCTTCATCAACTTCCACGCTCGTGTTATAAAGAGCATCTCTGCCATCCTTCCGGCATCCTGAAATCCAATATTCCTCGCCAGAGTCCACATCGTAGTAGTTTGCTTTGGATGCCCGCCCCGTGAGGCTTTGGAATGTTTTACCTGCATAATGGATAGATTTCAGGGTCTTTGAAAAAGTCACGCGTCCTATTCGAGCAGGACCAGCGAGCCCCTCCTTTCGTTCAATCCACATGATTCGGGTTTTCATTGGATTCTATTCCGATCATGCATGCCTAAACCGGTAATTGAAAATCTGCTTTAATACCAGCAGTAAAGTAGATGACGAAAGTCATGCTTCTGGTTGTCCGTTTACACTTAGCCGCTCACTTACGGTCGTCCTGGTTTGAAACCACCGATTCGATGAGGGATGAAACAGGGCAATCAATGCGATAAACTCTAACAGGTCGCTCAACCAGAACCAAACTGTATAAAAGGCCGAGAATGTCTGATGGTATCGGACCCACAACAATGGAGAATAGCAAACATTCCAACCCGTGTAAATGACGACAAACCACCGCGCCCAATTCTTCCGGCGAAAAGCAAACCAGAGCGGGACAAAATCTAAAATCAAACCGAATCCGAACATGTAATAATAGAAAGATACGTCCCACCGACCGTAATAAATTCCCATAACGGTAGCCACACCACAATCGAACGCCAAATATGTAAGTGCGATCTTAACAGCCATCGGGCGTGCGCTGCTATGTGAGATAGTGTCCATATGTACATAATGTGCTTAACATCCAGAATGGAATCTGCGTCTGTTGCTGATGCTAATTGCTGGCTGTGAATCTGTCCATCCTGGCTGCCACACACGGGACGGATTGCCTGTGAATGCACATCCCCCACTCCATCCAAGCAGCCTGGTCAGCCTTCTCATTTTACATCCGGAACGATGTTCCCGATGTTCCAATGTTCCCACGGTTAGAGGCAAAAGGATGGCCGTTAATGATGGCACAACAGGCACACAGTGACAAAATGGCAAAACAAGCAATCAAACAGCGTTCCGAAACGGCGAAACAAAATTCCAAAGTGGCTAAAGCTGTCACAGCCATTCTCCTATAGGCTATAGCATGACGAGGAAACAAGAATTCGACAAAATGGTGTTTACTCCATCACTTTGGACAAAGAAGCCTTCAAATAGCTGGTTTGAATCGATGCCATGACATTCTCCCGGAAACTGGACAAGAAGGCGGATGGTAATCAAGCTTCCTATTTTTGTATGCGTTATCATTTATCTTTAGCCTTCACTCTGGTCGAACTGTTGGTCGTGATCGCCATCATTACTTTGCTCATGGCGCTTTCATTGCCTGTTTTGGGTCGCATGCGTGAAACGGTTAGACGGTTACAATGTATGAATAATCTCCATCAGATTGGGGCTGCTGAGTGGGCTTACGCAATGGATAACTCAGGAAATTTCTTTTGTAATGCTGAGCAACCCCCCGGGGGTTCTGCGGGGGGAGTTGATAATTATCAATCGAACGGTGTTTATTGGTTTGGGCTGCAAAATTATTTAAACGATTTCAAGTCATTATACTGTCCATCGGCCTTGGTGCAAAATATCAATTCTCCATTTCCTGACTATGGAAACAACTATCTCCCTGGAAGTTGGGCTGAAGTTACAGTGGTTCAAAATCACTACGGTTATATGTATTATATGACCACAAAAATGGATTCGAGATACATTCTTGTCTTTGAGTGCCCTAATTTTTATTTTCACATCGGCGGACTGCCGATACGTATGTGTCCATCAGGAAAAACACTTACACCATCAGCAAACCAAGTCACAGACCAAGACTTTCTTTCGATTCAAATGGGAACAGGCAGCGTTTTTGAAGGCTATGGATGGTCTTATCTTGAAGAATATTGGCAGCCACCAGGAATGTCGGCAACAACCACGGCGCATGCCGGACAATATTCGGTTGGTCTCAACCCGGGTAGCAACATTTTGTTTGTGGATGGGCGTGTGGAATGGCACGTTTTTAGCGGCGATGGAGGTCCACATTTAGGTCCATTTTACTTCTATCGACTTCCAAACCCACCAGGCACGTCGTGGCCTTTTAATACCATGGGGATTAAGATGGTGTATTGAATCGTCGGGTGCGTAATACAGGGCATTATCAATCCAATCATACTGACGCTCGACCATCCAAGATGATGTTCCCGATGTTCCAATGTTCCACAGATCAGCTTTCCAAACAGGCGAAATTAAAGTCCGAAAATGCTAAAGCTTCCAGGGCCGGTTTCTGGTAGGATGATGTCGATATGCAAGGTGCACGAGTATGAACGGTTTATTTCTCTATGTTACAGTTAACGTCAGCATTCTGTTTCTTTCTATGGGTGTGACCATATGCATTTTGCGTTGCTGTGGCATTAAAAAACTTTCGTGGGGGCTTTCGACTGGATTTATTCTATACATAAGCATCCTGCAAAATTTCATCGAAAAGTGCGGTGGGTTTTCGTCCAATAGTGCGGCACCTGAGGGTTGTTTAGTGGGTTAAAGGGGTTGGGTCAAGGGCTGTCTTGAGATGAGATGGTTGTCCCCCAGAAGAGGTTCACATGATGAGAGATGGAACCTGGGCGGGAACAAGCACAGTCCTGGCTGGGGCTGGGGGGAGAGCCCCAGCCAGGACTGCATCGGGTGGTTTCATGGGGTTGACAGACGCTTTTTGATTCGTTTCTGAGCGTCGCGGAAGCGGAAGCTTTCGCCATTGGCTTCGAGGATATGAACACGGTGAGTGAGCCGGTCGAGGAGGGCTCCTGTCAGGCGCTGGCTTCCCATAATTTCAGTCCAGTTTTCAAAGGGCATGTTGGTGGTGACGATGATGGAGGTTCGTTCATAGGCATGGCTGACAACATCGAAGAGCAACTCCGCTCCTGTTTTTGAAAACGGGACGTAGCCGAGCTCGTCGAGGATCAGCAGATCCAGCCGCTGGAGCGCTCGGGTGATGCGCTGGAGAGAGCGGGTGTCCTGAGCTTCGAGCAACTGGGTGACCAGCCCCGTGGCGGAGATGAAGCGCACGCGCTTGCCCTGGCTGCAAGCGGCAAAGCCCAAAGAGATCGCCAAGTGTGTTTTTCCGGTGCCGGGGTTGCCGACCAGGAGGACGTTTTCCTTCTTGCGGATATATTCTCCTCGCAAGAGCTCACGCACCAGCGCCTCGTTGATCGAAGGCTGGGAAGCAAACTGGAACGCATCGAGGGTTTTGATGACCTGGAACTGGGCATCACGGATTCGCCGCTCCGTGGCCCGACGTTCCCGGTCGATAAGCTCCCGCTCCGTCAGCCTAAAAAGGAAGGAGGCATAATCGCAGCGTTCCTGTTTGCAGGCGGCGGCTACCGCCGCATACTCACGCAGGATCGTGGGGAGTTTGAGCGCCTTGAGATGGTGCTCCAGGAGCATCGTTTGAGGTTCCTTGCTCATTGGGCACCTCCAGCGGCCAAAAGCGTCTGGTAAACGCTCACGTCGGGCATCGCCACCCGCACATGGCGCAGATGCGGATGATCATCGAGGATGAAAAGAGTGTGCCTCCAATCGTCTCTGGGAAAGAGGAACTGCGCGATCGCATCGCACGTCAACGCCCCCACTTGAAGCCCATCGTCGATGGCTTTGCGCAGTTTGCCCATCGGATGCTTTTCCAAGAGTCTGAGCACACGGATATACTCCCGAGTGCCTTCTCCCTGGCGCTGGTTTTCCATCCGCCGTCTCAAAATCCCGAAGCACTCCGGCAACTTCCACTCCTCCAGAGGCCGGGCGTAGTCCAGCGCACCGGGTTTTCGCTCCAAGAGGGCCAGATAGTGGAGTGGCTCGAAGCAGACCTGCTCCTTTTCCCAGATCCGTTTATGCCGGGCGATCTCAGCCCCGAGATAGTTCAAGACAATCTCGTTGCAAAAACCCTTTACCACGATGGGATGGTGCGCATAAGCCACCGGCACCGAGTAATCGTTCTGATCAAAGCGCACCAGCGACAGGCTCGTGGCCGTCGTGGACACTTTCCGAGATGCCTCAAACGCTGTTACCGGCAGCGGCAAAAAGGCCGCTCGATCTTCTTCCAAAAGCTGCCCTTTGGTCAGGGTCTTGCCGCGCAGCTTGCGCTGTAGATCTTCACGGCACTGCTGCTCCAAACGGCGGTTCAACTCCTCCAAGCTCTCCACCTGCGGAACCGGAACGAAAAAGTTCAGCCGCGTAAATTTTACCACTCCCTCCACCACGCCCTTCTCATTGGCACGACGCACCAGGCAAAAGTGATGTTTAAAAAGATAATGGCTCTGGAGCTGGAGGAACCCCGTGGTCAGCTTCCGCTCCCGCGTTCCGCCCACGATTTGAAGCACCGCAACCCGGCTGTTGTCGTAGGTGATCCGATACGCCACCCCGCCAAAAAACACAAAAGCCCGAACGTGCCCTTCCCAGAACGTCTCGGTGCACTCCCGCTCAAAGGCTTGAACGAGAAACGCGTCGCTGTGCGGCAAGGCCATCACGAAAAAAACCACCTTCCGCAGCACCCCCTTGACCTTCACCAGCGCATGCCCAAAATCCACCTGCGCCTCCCCAGGCCGATGCACCAGCGGCATGAAAACCTCCTGGTTGCGGCTGCGCAGATCCGCCACAACTCTCCATATCGTCACGTAGCTCCCCGCATATCCCTCCTCGCGCAGCCGCTGGTAAACCCGTTTCGCTGTGTGCCGCTGCTTGCGCGGCATCCCTGCATCTTCGGCTAATATCTGCCGCATCCTCTCCACGTATGGCCCAACTCGCTTGGATATCCGCGGCTTGTTCTGCCGGTACCCAGGCGGCTCGCTGTGCGCCAGGACCTTCTCCAGCGTCTTCCAGTGCATCCGGGTCTCTCGAAGCACCTGCCGTTTACTCACTCCTTCTACCAATATTTGCTGCCGTATCTTTGTCCAGTCTTCCATATCGCGGTACATCCTTCCTGTTTACCACCCCTCTCAGGGTGAACTCGGTTCAGGATGCCGCACTTTTCGACGAAATCTCTACCCGCCGCACTATTCAAAGAAATTTTCCAGGTTGGATCAGAGAAGTAGAAAATTTGGTCGAGATGCGGTAGGATCACTGAAGAACATGGAACTCAAGTGTCCACATTGTGGCTCGGTGATCTACAGCCGAAAAAACAAGCTTTGTGGAGTGTGTGAAGAACCTTTGCCCGCAGACCTTCTATTCTCCGATACAGTAGCTAAAAAAGTAGACCAAGAGATGCAGCAAATAAATCGCAAACGAGAGGAAGATCGGAAGAAGGAAGAAGAAGAGAGAAGACATGGAGGAGGAGATGCCTCAGGTATTGTGTTTTAAAAAATGAGGAACAACCAATCCAAATTCATTGATGGTGGTGGATGGATGACTCAAAACTTTGTCGGATTTGTCCGTCCTAGCTGCCATGCCCTCCAGTGAACATCGGGAACATGGATACGCTTCGCTATTGGTTGTAGTTTTTCAATTAGAGACAATCTCCCCAGAGACAGGCGATCCATAAATGAAGTGCAAGAAAGATCGCTGCCATAAGAATAAGGTAAATTGAACTAAATATTATTCTGGTCCATTTCCCTACCTTTAGAAGCGCGATAAAGCTTACGCAACCACTTACAAGACAAATCCCATAAACCGCGAACCATAACCAAACAGGAAAGTAGCTGAATGGTAGTGTTCCCCTAGCCAAGGCATAGGAATACGAAAATGTTACGTATCCAGTGAATATCGCTGGGGGCAATAAAATCGTTGATGTCCAGCAAACACCTCTACACAGTGGTTTATTCATAAACTGAGCAACCCCACCTTTCCTATCCAGCTGCTACATCAATCTGCGTCTGTTGCTGATGGTAATTGGTGGTTGTGGATTTGTCCATCTCGGCTGGCATGCGTGACGGAATGCCTAAAATCGAGTAGGATTATGCTGAAACGGAGGGGTAGGATCAGATTCATGACCTGTTTTTCGACTCCAAGGAACCGTATCGTCATTTTTCTCTAATGGTGGTTGGATAGGAGTCGCGCAACCCCATATTCCAAAAAGTATGGTTCCAATCGTTAGCATCTTGCTGAAAAATAGGTAAAAATTCTGCACTAAGCCTCATTTTGTAATGGCATAGCAAAGACTGTCTCGTGGCTCATCACTCATGTTGGGACAGACTATCCATCGTTTGAGTATGCCTTCCAACCGCATTCCCACCTTTTCCAATACTCGTGCCGACGCTTTATTTTCAATGTCACACACAGCCCAAACACGATAGATCGAGGACTGATTGATACCCCACTCGACGATGCTTCGAAGGGCTTCTGTCATGTAACCCTGGCCCCAAAATGGTCGAGACAAAACATATCCGACATCTGCCTTATTTCCGTCGATTCGAAGTTCTGCCATTCCAATCACAAATTTGCTTTCCTTCAGTGTTAAAATCCATGGAAATGCACTACCACCGTCCCAGACTTCAACACACCTTTCCAAAAATGATTCTGTGTCCTTGAAAGAATTGTGTGGGCGCCAAACAAGGAACCGGGTGACCTCCGAATCAGTCGCATACCGCTCATAAATTTCATGTGCGTCAGTCAGTAATGGCCGACGTAGCAATAGTCTTGTCGTATCCAATTGTTCAGGAGGTCTCATGTTCTCAGTGGATTGAGCAACCCCACTTCCCAACCCAGCCCCTACGTCAATCCGCGTCTGCTGCTGATGGTACGTGGTGGTTATGCATTTGTCCATCCTGGCTGCGGGGCGTGACGTACCAGTAGTGATGTGGATAGCAGATGCTCTACTACTGATCGCTGCATTTACGCTTGGTTCCCAATTTGATTAGAAACAAGACTCCACTGAGCAATAACCAATCTATAATAAAAGAAACAAAAATAGTGCCAATCGAAATATTATGAACATTCTTGAAAAAATAGATTTGAATATAAATCCCTGGGCACATCAACCATCCAAGGAGCTCATTCATAAAATCAATCCTACTGGCAAAAATAAAACTAATCCCAAAAAGAGATAGCATTAGCAATAAGGTAATAACAAATAATTGGGTAAGTTTGATTCGTTTCATGTGAGGCCATAATTGTCTATTCCTAATTTCAATCCCCGATAAATTTGAGATAGAGGTGCATCCCATCGTGGCATCTCTGAGCTAATGCTTTAATTCTTTCAGATATGTGTTTTCGTCCACATCGTTTATCAAAATTTGAAGACGATCCCACTCATTTAAGAACGATTTCATCTGAAGTTTATTGAATGTGGTATCGCCATACCGATCAATAGACCGTAGCATCTGATAATTAGAATCATCCACATTTGGGAGTAGACGATGCAAAATATCCGACTCGTCATCTACTCGTTCAATTGAGTTGCCTTTTTCATCCTGCAATATGATTGAAATCCCCATGGTTTTCTAAGGTGCGCTGTAAAATTTACACTCGGGCAAACCCACCTTCCCTCCCCACCCTACGTCTCTATGTGTCTGTTGCTGATGTTAATTTGTGGTTGTCTGTGTACACTTAACTTCATTGCCATAACAACTCTACACACGTCTTGATGCTATCCGGTGTCATCTGATTAGGTTCAATAAACTGTTTCGTTCGCATCCATGCACTGCAATGAGGAAATTGCTCTGCGGTGGCCTTATCTAACGCTACAAGCTCATTCGTTTTTTTGTTAAAAGCAAAATAATATCGCATCGAAGAGCCAGGTTGTTTATGTGGAAATACATCAAACCGCAGCAATGGAATTTGTGGATTTTGAGAATATGATTCTAGATATGCTGACGCATGCCAATGCACACCGTAATCAATCTTAGGATATAAATTTTCAATTGTTTTATTAAAAGGTTCTCCTTGTAAGGTTTTGGCATTCCTTACATCACAAAGAACGTGCCAATATGGAAATTCTTTGTCTGTTATCAATCCATAAAATATTACTGCAATCACTAGCATTGCTAATGCTGTGACCATTAAGGTCAATCTTCCAATAATTTTGAGCCGTTTCATTCGTGTATCGATCCAGCCCTACGTCAATCTGCGTCTGTTGCTGATGGTACGTGGTGGTTGTGAATTTGTCCACCCCAGCCTCCCTGCCCACATGATTGACATGGGAACATGTGGAACATCGGGAACATGGATCCAGACGTTGATGCATTCGGAATGCCTTGTGACCTGCCCCCATTGAAATAGCCGGCACCCTTCCTCATTTTACACCTAGAATGATGTTCCCGATGTTCCAATGTTCCCACGATCAGAGTTCCAAACAGGCGCAACAGGCAGGCACACAGTGACAAAGTGGCAAAATAAGCACTGGCAATAGCGTTCCGAATCAGCGAAACAAAATTCCAAAATGGCTAAAGCCTCCAAGAGCATCTTCCTCTAGATTTGCAGTGAAGGATGAAGGACATCGAAACGATATGAAAACGAGAATTTTATTTATTGCTGTGTGGGCCATCGGATTTTTCCTGTTCGCATTAAGCCTAAGCAATGCTACTTACGTACTACTAACTGAACCGCACGTACTAGGTAATTTAGACCTTAAATCACTCTTGGCAGTTGGCGACTTTGGGATAGGCTGGAACCTTCAGGTCTTAAGCATGCCCGTCTTCGGCTTGCTCCTCGGTTTGCACGGCTGCCTTCCGGGCACTGATCATAAGGAACAGCAGGCCCAGGAATGTTAAAGTTTTCCAGCCTCATGATAGGCAGAACAATTCTGTTTAAACAACATTAGGTGCATAAGATGAAACTAGGATATTTCAATACCCTCGAAAATAACCACATTCGTACTCTAGAAAATGGAGTAAAAATATTTTATCCTCAGGGAGCAATCGGCCGTGGATATTT
>Ga0207104_1189_pt1 | contig 15107 bp, 12 predicted proteins | sample Alteio_BWMinHeat_79_FD_153538 | JGI IMG/M metagenome (GOLD analysis project Ga0207104, IMG submission 153538) | Enriched cells from forest soil in Barre Woods Harvard Forest LTER site, Petersham, Massachusetts, United States -... | ecosystem: Environmental > Terrestrial > Soil > Temperate forest >...
AAATGATGCCATGTCAACATCTTCGGACAAACTTTTAATTGGCGCGCACACCTCAGCCGCCGGCGGCGCCCATCACGCGCTGCTTGAGGGCAAAAAAATCGGCGCGACGACTGTCCAGCTGTTTACGGCCAATCAGCGGCGTTGGCTGAGTAAAGCGATCGGGCAAGCTGAAATCGAGCTATGGGAGCAAACTCTGGCGGATACCGGCCTAAGTCAAATCATGAGCCATGACAGTTACTTAATCAACTTGGGCTCTCCCGATCCCGATTCCCTGGAAAAAAGCCGCCAAGCCTTTCGCGATGAGATCAGCCGCTGTTTGCAATTGAAAATCACTTATCTCAATTTTCATCCGGGCGCCGCCCTGAAAGACAGCTCAAAACAGTGTTTGGATCACATTTGCGACAGTTTATTTTTGATGGAAGATCTTTTGGCTAATGGCTCTTTGCGTTTATTGCTTGAAACTACGGCAGGTCAAGGTTCATCCGTCGGATGTCGTTTTGAGGAGCTCGCCTATATTATTCACAAACTGGAAAAACGCATTCGCATTGGCGTGTGCATTGATACATGCCATATTTTCGCCGCCGGCTATGACCTGCGCACTCGGCAAGCTTGCGATGCGACTTTGAAAGAGTTCGACCAAGTTATCGGATTAAAACATCTTTTTGCTTTTCATCTTAATGATTCAATGAAAGAGCTAGGCTCCCGAGTCGATCGTCACGCGCCGTTAGGAGAGGGAAAGATCGGACTGGAGTGTTTTAAATTTCTTATGAGCGACCGCCGTGTGCGGGATATCCCAAAGTACTTAGAAACGCCGCAAGGTCCCCCGCTTTGGGAAAAAGAGATCGCGATGTTAAGGGAATTTGCAAAAAAATAATTATCTATTATTTAAGGAGAAGTTAAAAATGCGCTCTAAAATTAAGCAATTGAAGTTTCCCGCGCATGGGCAACCATCCCCTGTGGGGACAAAAGTCACCATTAAAGGGTGGGTGCGCACCGTTCGCGATCAAAAATCATTTTCATTTATCGAGATAAACGATGGATCGACGCTTTCCAATCTGCAGGTAGTTGCAAGCGCCGAAATGCCCAATTATCAAAAGATCATCGCCACTCTAAGCACAGGGGTGTCGGTGGCTGTTAAGGGAACTTTAACCGAAAGTCCCGGAAAAAATCAGCAGATTGAGCTGCAAGCGCAGGAGATCGAAATCATTGGAGCATGCGATCCTGAAACATATCCCATGCAAAAAAAGCGCCATACCTTTGAATTTTTGCGTACAATTGCGCATTTGCGCCCGCGCACCAACACCATCGGAGCGGTGACGCGCGTTCGAAACGCTTTAGCGTATGCAACGCATCGGTTTTTTCAGGAACGCGGTTTTTTATATCTTAACGCCCCCATCATCACGGGTTCTGACTGCGAAGGCGCAGGGCAAATGTTTCGAGTGACTACGCTTAATCTCGACAACATCTCTAAAACGCCTGAAGGCAAAATCGACAACGCTAAAGATTTTTTCGGAAAACCAACCTACCTAACAGTATCAGGACAGTTGAACGGTGAAATCTATGCATGCGCCCTGTCGGACATCTATACGTTTGGCCCCACATTTCGCGCTGAGAACTCCAATACGTCCCGGCATCTGGCGGAATTTTGGATGATTGAACCTGAAATGGCCTTCGCCGACCTCAATGACAATATGGATTGTGCGGAAAGCTATCTGAAATATGTTTTAGGATATGCTTTGCAGAATTGCGTTGAAGACATGCAATTTTTCGACAAGCATGTGTCGCCAGGATTGCTTGAACGTTTGCAACACGTTGTGGAAACGCCTTTTGAACGCGCCACCTACACGTACGCCGTGCGCGTCCTTGAAAAGGCCAATAAAGCTTTCCAATTTCCAGTCAAATGGGGATTGGACTTGCAATCGGAACATGAACGTTATCTCGCCGAAGAATTTTTTGCAAAACCGGTGATCATTACGGATTATCCGAAAGAGATAAAAGCCTTCTATATGCGTGAAAATTCGGATAATAAAACCGTCGCCGCCATGGACATCCTGGTTCCGAAAATAGGGGAAATCATTGGAGGAAGTCAGCGTGAAGAGCGTTTAAGTCATTTGGAGGACAAAATCCGTAAAGCCGGCTTGCGCATTGAGGACTATCAATGGTATTTGGAATTGCGCAAATACGGCTCTGTGCCTCATTCAGGTTATGGAGTCGGCTTTGAACGTTTAATCCTGTTTGTTACAGGGATGGAAAACATCCGGGATGTGATCCCCTTTCCACGCTTCCCCGGCAGCGCTGAATTTTGAAGTTACGAATCCATTGCGAACAGTTCTTCCAGTTGCTTCACGTTCATCCATTTGACGTTAGTGTCGGAAGCGTAGGCAAAGCCTTCCGGAAGCCGCCTTTCAGGGCGGCCTTCCAGAAACTTTGCAAGCCTCTGAGGATCATGGCTGTAAATTTCGGGTAGAATGACATAATAGTCATCCATTTCAATTGTATGGCGCGCATCTTCGACGCTGACCATAAGTTCATGCAATTTTTCTCCTTCGCGGATCCCAAGGTATATGCGAGGCACGCCTGGAGCGACGGCTTGCGCTAGATCTTCGATTTTAACGCTGGGGATTTTTGGGACAAAAATTTCGCCGCCGCGCATGTAGCGGAAACAGGTGCAAACGAGATCTACAGACTGTTCTAGAGTAATCCAAAAACGCGTCATGCGCTTGTCTGTAATGGGCAATTTGGCGGCGCCTTCCGCGAGCATTTTCCGCCATAAAGGGACGATGCTGCCGCGGCTGCCGGACACATTTCCATAGCGCACCACGGAAAATTTCGGGTATCCGCGCATCCCGACGTAGGCGTTGCCGGCTACAAAAAGTTTATCGGAGCATAGTTTTGTGGCTCCATATAGATTAACGGGATTGACAGCTTTATCCGTGGAAAGCGCAATGACTTTTTCCACTCCGCAATCGATGGCGGCGTCGATGACATTCATGCCTCCGATGACGTTTGTATTGACGAATTCGGTCGGATTATATTCGGCGGCCGGCACCTGTTTAAGAGCGGCGGCGTGAACAACCAAGTGCACTTCATTAAAAGCGCGTTGCAAACGCTTGGGATCGCGGACGTCTCCCAAAAAATAACGAATTTTAGGGTGATTAAATAGGGGATCAGACTGTTGCATCTGCCACTGTTTCCATTCATCGCGGCTGAAAATAATGACCTTATTACAGACATCTTCCAACAACAGTTTGCGAGCAAACGCCTGTCCAAAAGAACCGGTTCCGCCGGTGATCAACACATTTTTGTTATCAAACATCTACATTCTCTCTCATCTTTGCATATCTCCTATATATTTGATAACGTCGTTTTCCGCACCTATATTTTAAGTATTTTGGGGTCACGCCTGACCCCAAAAATAATGGCCGTGTTCACCTTTTCGGTCATTAGAATCCCCTCTCTGTGTGCTCTGTGATCTCTGTGGTTGATAAAAACGCTTCAAGCTTTTTTATCAACCACAGAGATCACAGAGCACACAGAGAGGTGACCGAATTCTTTCTTAGTAAAGGTGAACAAGGCCAAAATAATTCTCATCTGGATTTTGAATTCAAATTTGTATATCCTCCCTGTATGCATGGGGAATCTATATGACGAAACAATATGATGAAAGCAGCGTCCAAACCCTTGATGCGCTCACGCATATCCGTTTGCGCTCAGGCATGTATATAGGTCGTTTAGGCGATGGATCACACCCGGATGACGGCATCTATATCATGCTTAAGGAAGTGCTGGACAACAGCGTTGATGAATTTATTATGCATCAAGGAAAAAAGATTTTAGTGGAGCTGGATGAAGCGTTGGGAAAAGCGTCTGTACGTGATTTTGGCCGCGGCATCCCTTTGGGAAAGGTGATTGAATGCGTCAGTCAAATCAATACAGGCGCCAAATACAATGACGATGTTTTTCAATTTTCCGTTGGCCTGAATGGCGTAGGCACGAAGGCGGTCAATGCGCTATCCAGTCACTTCCTTGTGCGCAGCCATCGCGACGGGGAATATTTGGAGGCGCAATTTTCCCAAGGGAAACTGAAATCTGAAAAGAAAGGTAAAACGACTGAGCCTAACGGGACATTTGTCGAATTTATTCCCGATACGGAGATTTTCAAAAAGTTCCATTATCAGAAAGAGTACATCTTAAAGCGCCTGTGGCACTACGCCTATTTGAATGCCGGACTCTCCCTTCATTTCAACGGGGAGTTGATCAAATCGGACAATGGTTTATTGGATTTATTGAATGCGGAAGTGAAGGAAGACCGCTTATATGAACCATTGCATTACTGCGGCAAGCATTTGGAATTCGCTTTTCTGCATACGCAGAGCTATGGAGAGAGTTATTTTTCGTTTGTCAATGGACAATACACTGCGGATGGAGGCGTCCACCTATCGGCATTTCGTGAAGGCATCTTAAAAGGGGTCAATGAATACGCAAAAAAAAATTTCCAAGGCGTAGACGTCCGCGAGGGAATCATTGGGACCCTGTCAATACGCGTCAAAGACCCTGTATTTGAATCACAGACTAAAAATAAACTCGGCAACACGGAGTTGCGAGGCCCTGTCGTGCAGGAAGTCAAAGACGCCGTTGTGAATCTACTGTATAAAAATCAGGCGACCGCTAATGACATCATTGAGCGCATTGCTTTCAATGAAAAACTGCGCAAAGACCTGGCCGCCGTCCGCAAGGAAGCCAAAGACAAGCAAAAGAAAATCTCATTCAAAATTCCTAAGTTGCGCGATTGCAAGCATCATCTGCAAGATGATTCAGGGCATGGTGAAAGCACAATGATCTTTTTGACTGAGGGCGACTCGGCGAGCGCTTCCATAGTGGCTTCGCGCAATCCCCTTACTCAAGCCGTATTTTCCTTACGCGGCAAGCCTTTGAATGTCTTCGGGATGAAAATCGATCAACTTTATAAGAATGAAGAGATGTTTAATTTGATGAGCGCGCTTAACATCGAAGACGACATCGCGCAGCTGCGCTATCAAAAAGTGATTTTAGCGACTGACGCCGACGTTGACGGCATGCATATCCGCAATCTTCTAATGACCTTCTTTTTGACTTATTTTGAAGGGCTTGTTTTAAATGGACATCTTCATATTCTGGAGACCCCTTTATTTAAAGTGCGCAATAAGGATAAAACGCTTTATTGCTATAGCGAGGAGGAGCGGGATCAGGCCGTTCAGCAATTGAAAAAAGGCGTGGAGATCACCCGTTTTAAAGGACTCGGAGAGATCTCTCCAAATGAGTTTAAGCAATTCATCGATAAAAACATCCGACTCATCCCCATCACTATCAATATGATCTCCGACGTCAAACCGACGCTGCAATTTTATATGGGAAAAAATACGCCGGAACGCAAACAGTTCATCATGCAGAATTTAATTAATGAAGATCTTCTCGCGACTAAGCAAAAGTGAGTGTTTTTTATGCCTTTGGATGATGTTAAGCATTTAATGCAGGATCATTTTCTCAAATACGCGTCATATGTGATTTTAGACCGCGCCATCCCGAACGTGTATGATGGGCTGAAACCGGTGCAGCGCCGCATTTTGTACATGTTATGGGTGATGCATGACGGAAAATTGCATAAGGTGGCCAATGTCGCCGGACAAACGATGGCCTACCACCCTCATGGCGATGCGCCTATCACCGACGCCCTCATCAACATGTCCAATAAAGGCTATCTGCTCGACCAACAGGGCAATTTTGGCAATATCTTAACGGGCGATCCAGCCGCCGCGGCGCGTTACATTGAAACGCGCCTCTCCCCTATGGCCAAAGAGACGCTATTCAATCCAGACATCACTGAAACAATTCCTTCTTATGATGGACGCCACCAGGAACCTGTTTGTTTGCCGGCGAAACTGCCCATAGTCCTCTTGCATGGCGCGGAAGGCATTGCCGTAGGCATGGCGACTTCCATTTTACCGCATAACTTCAATGAAACGCTGGAAGCGGAAATCGCCATTCTAGAAGGAAAGGAGTACACGCTTCTTCCCGATTTCCTTACCGGCGGTTTAATGGACGCCTCCGCGTATGACAAAGGCAAAGGCAAAATCAAATTGCGGGCTAAGATCGAAATCCGCGATCCCAAAACGCTTGTCATCACTGAGATCTGCTATAGCACGACGACAGAATCATTGATCCGCTCCATAGATGAAGCGGCAAAGCGCGGTAAAATCAAAATCGATGCGATCAGCGACTATACCGCCGATCGAGTGGAAATCGAAATCAAACTGCCGCGCGGTCAATACGCCCAGGAAATGATCGACGCGCTTTACGCCTACACGGAATGCGAAGTCACGTTGCATTCGCAGATTGTGGTGATCAAGGACAATCTGCCTTGGGAACCAAACGTGCATGAGATTCTGGAGCTGCATGTTGGCAAGCTGCAGGAACATTTGCAGCGAGAACTTGAAATTGAGCGTGATCGCCTAGGGGAAAAGATCTTTGAAAAAACCCTAGAGCAAATCTTCATTGAGAATCGTCTGTACAAAAAAATTGAGAATGTCAGTTCATATGAGCAGATCCATAGCGTCATTGAATCCAGCTTAGAGCCTTTTCGTGATCAGCTGCTGCGATCGCCGACATATGAGGACCGTGAGCGTTTGCTGAATATTCCTATCCGACGCATTTCGCGTTTTGATCTGGACAAGAACCAAGAAGAGATCGCCGAAACACGCAGCCTGCTGGCGAAAGTGGAAAAAGATCTAAAGAGCATTAAAAAATTCGCCATTCAATATCTAAAACAATTATTGAATAAATACGGTAAAAATTACCCACGTAAAACACGCATTCAAACTATTCAACAAATTGATATGCGAGCCATAGAGACTAGAACAATCAAAGTCGGCTTTGACTCCGCTTCAGGCTTTGTAGGAACTAAAGTTGTCAGCGATCACATTTTCGAATGCACAAATTTTGATAAACTTCTTTTGATGTTTAAAGATGGAACATACACGGTCATTAATATTCCTGAAAAACAGTATGTGTATAATGAGGGCAAAAAAGTCGTATACGCGGGCGTCGCTGATAAAAAGAGCGTAATCAGTCTAGCGTACAAGGACCCTAAAACAAATTTGTGTTATGGCAAACGCTTTATCATCAGTAAATTTATGGTGGATAAGATTTACCAGTATATGGATAACGGAATGAATTTGGAGTTTTTTTCTATGAAGCCTAATGCGCTTTTGGAATTGCAGTTTATCCCTAAAGTGCACCAGAAAATCGCTAAAGTCCAAGTGAATCTGGATCAAATTCTTGTAAAAGGGGTGTCTGCAAAGGGAAATAGGCTTTCCAATCGACCTGTTAAAAAATTAATCGCGGTCAAATCGTAGTCAAACAGGAGCGTTGAAAGCATAAACCGATGAAAATCAGCTGTGTCAAAAAAGAGGGAAAGCAAAACGTTATAACCATCTATATCGATGAGGAACCTTGGCGAGAGATTCACATCAGGATTTTCGGCGGTCAACCCAGGCTGCCTGTTGACTGCGCTTCCGTTGAGGAGTTAAGAGCGATTATCGACGAAGCGGAATACAGCGGAGCAAAACGATACGCCCTAAGGCGGCTTGCTGCAAAGAGTCAACCAATCAATGAACTTCGTCAAAAATTGGCGGAACATTTTGTTTCAGAAGAAAGCATTCAACGGATCGTAGAGGATTGTCAGCGTCTTGGATATCTCAATGACCAAAATTGGATCGAAAGTTTTGTTCAACATTGCATCAGACGCCGTGTCGGGCCCCAGGTCATTCTCATGAAACTGCAAGCCAAAGGCTTTTCAAAAGAAGAGGCGGTTGAGGCGCTCGGAAAAATATGCGGCGCCGGCGCCCAGCGAGAGCAGATCGCGCATCTGCTGCAAACGCGTTACCGCAAACACGATCTCACCGATTTCCACGCCCGCCACAAAGTGGTCCAGGCTCTTTTACGCAAAGGCTTTACAATGCCTGAAATTCAACGGCAGTTGAAGGTGGAAGGGTAAAATTAAAACCCTTCGCAATAATTGAATAACCATTTTGCAGCCCACACTAATGTACAGCGTGCCTCAGCGAACGGAACTCCGCCATACGCTGCACGAAAAGATAATAAAAAAATCGCGCAGCGTTTGGAGTGCGTGCGACTTGTCGCCGCTTTGGTAGACCTCGACTCGTCGAGGTCGAAGCGTAAATCTAAAATATCTAAGAGCTGGCATTTTGAACGTTGAACAGGTCATATTGTCGATAGCAAAACGCTTTTTCAGGTTAACGTTAAGCTAGCTTCTAGATATTTTAGATTCACGCTTCGACCTCGACAAGTCGAGGTCTACCAAAGCGGCGACAAGTCGCACGCACTCCATACGCTGCGCGAAGGGACCATTTTACGCAAGCTTCTAAGCGCTGTCCTCAGGAAGTTTCAATGTCTCTATGTTTATTAAATATGTTTGCAACTCCCCCATGGCGTCAGCGAGTTCTTTCATTTTATCAGACGACATCTTGCTGAAATCTAGTTTTTTAATTTTGGAGCCGTTGTTTGTTAACCATTCTTTTAATTCTTTGACTACACCCAATCTAGGTCTGGATATTGTTGTTTTACCATTCACTTGTATTATTTTTTTATTTAATATTTGTTTTAAGTCGAAATCTGAGTTAAACTGTACGAGATTTTGCCCAACCATTATCCCTACTAATTCGAAGAAATTGGCCTCTTTTTTTCGTTGTTCTCTTGCTTGCATAGCTTCAGCCTGAATCCCTGGACTAGGGCTGGGTGACAATACATAGCCGGCGTTGGCCTTTGCAATGGGAACATTTATGGTTAATGGTTTTCTTCCTTTTCTTTCGTTATGCAAGTCTTTAAGTGAAATCTTCTTGTCTTGAGGTGGAGGTGGAATAGGTGGGGGTGGAGGAAGGATCGTGGATGCAAGAGGAAGTGGAGTGGGTGGGCGCGAAGGAGGTGTAGGGAGAGATGGTGGAGGTGAAAGAATTGTAGGAGGAGGTGGTGGGGATGCAGGAGGTGTAGGAAGGGGTGAAGAAGGAGGAGATGGGAGTGGCGGCTGTTGTGACTCAGACGGCTGTTGTTGCTTAGGCGATGGTTGCTGTTGTGGCTCAGACGGCTGTTGTTGCTTGGGCGATGGCGGCTGTTGTTGTTCAGGCGGCTGTTGTTGTTGCTTGGGCGATGGTGGTTGCTGTTGTTGCAATGGCCCGGGCAAGGGATTTTCTTTTACCAATACATTTTTACCCTGTTGTGTTGTTTTGTCGGCGCTGGAAGACTGAGCGCTGTCTCGTTTACAGCAACAGCAGCATCTTCCGGCCAGAGCGTATAGCTTTTCACATCCAAGGGCGCTAGTTCCAATTAAGATTGCAGGAATAATGCCAATGGACAGTTTTACAAAACTAATGGCTCTTTGACATCCCCCAACTTTTTCGTCGTTTCCTTCTTGCTTACCTTGAAACAACCTGGCGCCATGATTCTCTATAAAATTAAAACAACTCTTTGATACCGGCATAACTTTTTCCTTTTTTAAGATTATTAAATCATTGTTAAATCATTTTTAAATCTTGCTATTTATGGAGCATTATAAACGAAATATTATTTAAAAGCAATAAATATTTTATTTTTTAGTTTATAATAGATTTTATTTTTATTTTTATACACTTTTATATACTTTTGTTGTAAAAAAAACTTTTATGTGTTATTATAAAAGTAAGGTCGATATAGTATAAGACATGAGGTGATTTTATGACAGCCACATCAGATGCCGGCGCATCCGTACCAGCAGCGGCTTCTTCAGCCGCCGGCTCTACAGCTGCGGGCGCCGCTGCGAGCGGCAACGCCGCCGCTGCCGCCGGTTATACCTCTGCCACCACGGTCAGTACGGTGGCGGATTTGCGTGAAAAAGCTCCACAAGTTTGGAACGCGATGCTGCTGGGAATCGCCCAGAATATTTGTTCCGAATCGCAGCATCACGCAGATCGCCTAAAAGAGCTCATGCAAGAAGCTCGATCGCAGAACGGTGGTTAAACATTTTTCATGTTTACGGATCAAGACGCCATTATTTTTATCTCAGAAGATGAAGCCGGTGAACGGTTGGATAAAATTTTGGCCCGTCGTTTTGTTGAAATCAATTCCAGAACATATTTTCAAACGCTTATCGCAGATCAACACGTGCTGCTTAATGGCGTTCCCGTAAGGAAGGGTATAAAACCCGATGAGGGAGACGAAGTGCAGGTCCACTTCGTTTTAACTCCAGAAATTGGATTGACAGCTGAAGAAATCCCACTAAACATTCTGTATGAAGACGACCATCTTATTATAGTGAACAAACCCGCAGGAATGGTTGTCCATCCGGCTGCAGGCCATTGGAATGGAACATTTGTCAATGCCTTGCTGCATCACTGCAAACAGCTCGTCGATGATGGTTCTTTGCGGCCAGGCATCGTGCATCGACTAGACAAGGATACCTCCGGAGCGCTATTGGCGGCTAAAACCACAATCGCGCAACAACGGCTAGTGGAGATGTTTGCAAATCGGCAAATTCATAAAGAATACTTGGCGATTTGTTTGGGCAATCCAGGCGTTAGGGAGATGACGGGAGCTGTCGGCCGCCATCCCATCCATCGACAACGGATGGCTGTAACTGAAAAAGGCAAGCCTGCGCTTACTTTCTGTAAAACCATAAAAACGGATGGCAAACTTAGCGTTGTGGAGTTGATCTTAGCGACAGGAAGGACCCATCAAATCCGCGTGCACCTTCAGGATTATGGAACGCCTGTGTTGGGAGATTCGCTCTACGGCAACGTGCAAACCAATGCAAAATATGGGGCCGCCCGTCAGCAATTGCATGCCAAATCGCTGCGATTTATTCATCCCTGCACGCATGTTGCGCTCGAAATCCATGCTCCTTTGCCAGACGACATGCTCCATTGGACGCTGCAATTGGGTCAAGCGGGCATTGGGGTCAGGCCTGACACTATGACACTTTAAGAGCGCCGACGGCGCTCTTAAAGTGTCATAGTGTCAGGCCTGACCCCAATGCCACGCGTCGCCGCGTCAAATTTTATTTGTGTATAACGTGTCATAGTGTCGGGCCTGACCCCAAAAATACGTCAATGTTGTAAAAGAAGAGTGCGGAGTTCTTCAATTTCCTTCCTGCCAACAGCTCTTTCAGATTCCAATCTGGCCTCTAGCTTACTGCGCTCTTCTTCTAATTGTTTTCGTTCCTCTTGCCATTTTTTCCGTTCTTGCTCCAGGATGGCGCCGGAGGCGTTTAATACCTGAACGTCCCCGGTCAGAGCGTTGGTTGTCGCTTCTTCGCTTTTACGTGAAAGTTCTCCTAGCCGCCAAATCTCTTGGACTGCGGTGATTATGTTGATAAAGTCCGCATTGCGTTTTTTGGCGTCTGCGTCTTCATCTTTGAGTTTTCGCCCTTCCTGCTTCAACACTTCTAATTGCTGATTAAGTTTTTCATTTACATTTTTCAGCGCACCCGCTTTTTCACCGAGATTATTGTCCTCTTTTTGAGTTATTGCGTTCAGGGACTGCATGAGTTCATCTAGATGCTTATATTGTTGCTGAGCTTTGCTGAGTTGGTCGGTTATGCCACCCAATTGTTTATTTAAAGCAGACACTTCGGAAATTTTTGCATCCATGTCTTTTGCGCGGTTTTCATCATATGCGAGCCATTTCTTTTGCCCTTCAGCAATGATTTTATGCGCCATTGCATATTCATTATTCATCTTCTTCAAACGCTCTACGCTCATGCGATCCAAGGCGAAACGCCCAATGATGCAGCAAGAGACGCAGCCAAGCGCGCCGGAACCTGCGCCCAACACTGTACCGGCGATGCTGCTGACCTGAATATTCAGATAACTTAAAACGCCGCCGGTTGTACTGGTCGCGCATGAGAGCGCGGGAATCGCCTGCGACCAATGGGTGATCAAGCCGCCGCAGCGCCCTGAAGGAGCCTCTTGTTCGAAAAGCGGGACTTGCGCTTCTCCTAGAAGCGGGGGCGTAGACGCAATCATTGAATCACCTATTTTCTTTCCACAGGTTTTCGATTTTTAATAAGAAGAGCTTTCAAATCCGACAACAGTTTATTTTTTTCCTGTTGAAAAGCAATATCATCTTTGAGATTGTGGTCTTCCCATTGGATAGCGGCTTTATCGTTGTGCAGAGCTTGAATTTCTGTTTTAAAGTCGGTAATTACATCTTGAAAATTTTTTTCCTGTTTTTGCAGCGCTTTGATCATCTCATTTTTTGTCTGACAAAGCGTTTGCAAATGATTGAACTGCTCCGTAATAAGAGTGAGCGTCTTATTTAACTTAACGTCCTCTTCCGACGCCATATTTTTCACGGAAATCATACTCGCGACAGTATTTTGCAACTGGGCTTCTTCATCGTTTAAAGGTTTAGTATAATTGCCTAGATGCGCGATTTCTTCATTAAATTGACCCTCTGCAATGAGAAATTTCTGCACATTGTGCGCGGTTTGCTCTGCGGTTTGTAAACTCTCTGTGTGTCCTTTAGAAAGTTTTTCATAGATCTCCTCAGCCGCCTTGAGCTTATCTACAACGGTTTCAAGCTCGTGCGAAGTCGCCGCCGACTTTTGTTCTAATTCAGTACGTATTTGCTCATCCAGCGCCTGCTGTGTTTTAAAATTTTCAAATTGCACATGCACCTTGTTGGCCAAAGAAGCCGTGAGCGCTCCGAAAGTTTTTAACTGCCCAAGCTGCCTTAGATAGCATGTTCCAATGATGTCGATCACGCATAATGCGCCGCATACTACGGTGATGGCGTAGGAAGCTAAAATCGCAGTGGCGATGGCGGCGACGGCGGCGATGACAGCCCCGGCAAATAAACAATATTGAGACCAATGGGTATAGGAACGTCCCCTGGCGTCGCCGCCGACATTGTTATTTGAGGATTGCTCTCCAAGAGCTAAGGCGGCCTGAGCCTCGCCTACTATTAAAGCGGCATTCATCTAAACACCTCGAATTTCAAAATATTATTTATGCTGATTTAAAGCTACACTCTTTTCGCAAGCCTATATACAATGGGAGTCTAATGATGGAGCGGCCATGCAGATCCAGCGCGCAGAGGGCGTGATTCTTCAATCGCTGAATTTTCAAGATTATGATCAAATTCTCACGGTGTTTACGCGAGAAGAGGGTTTAATTAAACTGATTGTTAAACGAGCTCGCCATGCAAAATCAGGAAGAGGCGGCTTCACTGCGCCCTTTACCCAAGCGGAATTTATATACAAAGAAGGGAGAGGTGAAATTTTCACTTGCAGCGAAGTTTCGGTCATCCATCAACACTTAGGGCTGAGACGCAGTTTGTCCGTTTTGGAAGCCGCTTGCGATATTATAAAAGCGTTATTGCTTGTACAACCGATTCAAGCCGCCGCCCCGCAGCTGTATGATTTATTAATTCTTTACTTGACGCACATCCCGCGCCTGCGCGATCCTTATGCGCTCGCCGCCAGTTTTCGACTGAAACTGTTAAAACATGAAGGGCTTTTAGGAAATGAGATCCCGGATATCATTCATCGACTGGCTCACGTCCGCACCTTCGCCGAGCTGGAGAAAATTCAATTAGAACCTGCCATGCGTGAAGGAATCCGTCATTTTTTTGTGGCGCATATTGGAAAATAAGATTATTATTTAAGTATCAAATTCAACATAGATTGTGACTATCATATGAAAAAACAAGAGCGTCCCCCGTTATCTTTAGAACAAGTTGATAAAACCGCATGGGAAGACAGCGCGTTTGTTCAGTGGTTATCGCAATATGGAAGCTACGCTGCTTGGGGCGCGCTGGCTGCGATTGCTTTGCTGATTTTAGTCTATCGGTTGCTTTCCGGCGGCTACGAAAAAGCTGAAAGAGAGTATTTGGAAGCGGATCGGGCTTTTCAGATATTTACACAAAATTCTCAAGGAAACGCCGATCCTTTAACCACTAAAGAAGCCTTAAAGAATTTGCATGCAATTCTACAGCGCCACCCTGAGCTCCATGCAAAATACGACGGCTTAATCGCCCAGACGTTGATTAATCGCGGTGAGGTCGACTCAGCCATTGGCTACACGAATTTGGCGCTTGCACGGACGGACTCTGAAAGCAGCCCCTTTTATCGTGATTATTCACAAACGACCCTGCTCATCGGAGAACGCCATTACCGCGACGCCCTTAAAGATGCATTGAATCTACAGCAAAAGATGTCAGAGCAACTGCAAGTTAAAGAACATCTTTTTGGAGATGTTCTTTTTGCTTTTAATTTACTGCGCATCGCTGCGCTGCAGCAGGAACTCGATCAAAAGGAAGCCGAACTGGCCAGTTGGGAGCAGTGGAAGGAGTTTGTAAGCAAAAGCAACGATTCCGCTCTTGCTCAAATAATGGAAACCCTTACGGTCGGCAACATTGCACTAAAAGATTATATAGAAACACGAAAAGCAATACTAAAACAATAAAGCTTGTTCATTTAAAAAAAAGCTGATACATGTCAAATTGTATTGGTTACAGTATTTGTTATAAGCCCAAGAATAGTGGAACGTCAGAGCAAATAAGGAGGTGACATTAGGCTATTTATCCGGACATTGTCTGGAATCGCTCGAAGCCACAGCATTTGGGTATTTTTGAAAATAGTTAAAAAGAAATGGAACCCGTCGCAAACAAATTGGTTATGTATTGTGCGGGATTGAAAAAATCAATAAGGGAGCTCTGGAAAAGGCTGTTAAGAAGCCTTATAAGCAGCGAATGCATCATAAGGAGAAACCTTAAAGGCCAATCGAGAGATCTCTTTAGCCGCCTATTAATAGGTGGATGGAGAACCGATTGTGAGTCCTAAGTTGAGTTCTCTCGCTTTTGACGAAATTCCGGAACAGGACCGCACCCTCATGGGGTTTGTGGATTTTGAACCTGAACTAAGCGTCGTCAAACCGCGACATCAATCGAGAAGTCATGAGAAGTCTTCTCCAGCCAGCTTCGATGAAGTTGTGCACATTGGAGGAAGATTCACCATTTCCTTCTAGTTTAGAAGGAAAAAATCAATGAGGAGATGGCTTTTGCAGTCATCTCCTTTTTTT
>Ga0207104_1190_pt1 | contig 15089 bp, 9 predicted proteins | sample Alteio_BWMinHeat_79_FD_153538 | JGI IMG/M metagenome (GOLD analysis project Ga0207104, IMG submission 153538) | Enriched cells from forest soil in Barre Woods Harvard Forest LTER site, Petersham, Massachusetts, United States -... | ecosystem: Environmental > Terrestrial > Soil > Temperate forest >...
CATGTGCGTCTTACCCGTGAACACCTTGCGCCCGTACTTCGGCGTGTTGACGATCAGAGCCGTGTCGCCGTGGTTCCAATAGCCGACCTCTTCGCCGTAGTAATACGACCGCGTCTTGATTTCCTTGCCGTGCGCGTTCGGATCCAGCGTGATGTGGAACGGATCCTCCCCCGTATGCACCGCCAGCCCCGCCCCCGACCAGGGCGTGGCCGTCCAGGTGCCTGCCTTATAGTTCCCGGCCCAGGTATGCTGCCCGGTGCCGAACTTCCCCACGTTGCCCGTGACGATGAGCACCATCGCGGCGCCGCGAGAGTTAATCGTCTGATGGAAATAGTGACAGGTCCCTTCCCCGTTATGAATCGCGGCGGGCTTGATCGAGCCTGAATCCCGCGCCCACCGGACCAGAAGGTCCTTCGGGGTCCGGCAGATCTGATGGCAGGTGTCCAGGTCGTAATCCTGGAAGTGCACCAAGTACAGCTGCCAGACCGGCATCGCATCGACTTCGCGCCCGTTGAGCAGGGTCACCCGGTAGGTCCCGGTCAGGGCGGCGTCAAGGCCGCTCCGCTGATAGTGCCAGCCGACCTGCTCCCGGTGGAGCGGCACCGCCTGCTGCTTGGTCAAGTCCCACACCATCATCCCCCCGAGCCGCTGCACCTGCTCGGGCGTCACGGACTGCACCCGCCCCGAATAGCTCTTGGAGAAGTCCGGGAACTGGTAGTCGGCCACCACGTCGCGCGGATCCAGGAACTGCAAGGTATCCGTGCGGACGAGGAGGGGACTGTCGGTAAAGCCCTTCAGGAAGTCCACGTCGTGCAGGTTCTCATCGACGATAATCTTCATGGCGCCCAAGAAGATCGCGCCATCCGAGGCGGGCCGCAGCGGCATCCAGTAGTCGGCTCGATAGGCGGTGGGGTTATACTCGGGCGTGATGACCACCACCCGGGCCCCCCGCTCGATACACTCCAACTTCCAGTGGGCTTCCGGCATCTTATTCTCGACGAAGTTCTTGCCCCAGCTGGTGTTCAGCTTGGAGAAGCGCATGTCGGAAAGATCGATGTCGGACCCCTGGGCCCCGCACCACCAGGGGTGCGCCGGGTTCTGGTCGCCGTGCCAGGTATAGTTCGACCAGTAGCGCCCGCCCTGGGCCTGCTCCGGGCTCACCTTCCGAATCCAGGTGTCCAGCAGCGCGTTGACGCCCCCGTTCATGCGGGTGTTGCCCATCTTGCCGATGATACCGAGCACCGGCATGCCGGCGCGATGCTTGAAGCAGCGGGTGCCGGCCCCCTTCATCATCTCGATCATTTCCGGCGCATACCCCTGCTCCCGGAGCCGCCGGGCCCCGGCCTCCCCGCTGTAGCGCGTGGCGATGATGATCATGGCCTTCGCCGCATAGGTGAAGGCCGTATCCCACGACACGCGCAGCATATCGTCCAGGAAGCGGCTGTCGAACTTATACTTGCGCTTCGTCTCCGGCGTGAGCTCCGGCGAGCCCGCGTCCATCCACTCCTTCCACCCCTTGCGCATCACGGGCCCCTTCAGCCGATAGGGCCCGTACACGCGGCGATGAAAGGTATACCCCTTCAAGCACATGCGCGGGTTGTGGGCAAAGGTCCCGCGGTTGCCGTAGAGGTCTTCATAGGTCTGGTGATCGTAGTTCTGTTCCACCCGCATCACGACGCCGTTGCGGACGAAGGCCCGGATGCGGCAGGCGTGCGTGTCGTTCGGCGAGCACACCCACGTAAAGGACGAATCGTACCGATACTGGTCATGATAGACCCGCTCCCAGGACCGATCCGGATAGTCCCCCAACGGGTTCCCGACTTCGATGACCGGCTGGAGCGCGGTCAACGCCAGCCCCTGGTCCGCCACCGCCACCGCGGCCACCGTCCCCGCCGAGACTTTTAAAAACTGCCTCCGTGACACCCACATGGCTCCCCCCTCCTCCTGTTGCGGGCGGCACGCCGGCCCACCCACCAGCCCGGACGCACCGCAAAAATTGAGCCCCCCACCATGAGAGCTTCACAAAGAAAGAATCTAACATGCCATCGGCCGATAAACCATAGCCCCAGACCGTCAGTTTGTATTATGTTTCACGCAGCATGGGACTTCCATGCGTGTAATATGCGCACCACATTCGATAGACCTAATGCATTTAGGTGAAGTGCAACAATATGTGATTGAATAGTAAGCTGCAAAATGGGTTAAGGATGATCGTTGAAGACGACCCAGATATGTGTCGATGAGTACTTGCTGTATCACTCGGTGAACGCTCACCAGATTTCAAGAATAACCATTCAGTAAATCAATAAAATAAATAACTTGATTGCAAGATTCGCGCGCTACTTTTTGGTAGCGTTTCCGAGTCGTGGTAACGAAAGTAACGGACTAAAGACAACAAAGATGAGGTGTGGTCTAGGGGGGTTGATTGCTTGACAGCTTCGTTCCTGCATCAGTAGAATTCCACTCCTCTGACCGACTGTGATCGCGCGGGAATAGCTCAGTGGTAGAGCATCGCCTTGCCAAGGCGAGGGTCGCGGGTTCAAATCCCGTTTCCCGCTCCAAATATTCAGTCTTCTTCTCAAGACGCCTGCCTCTCCCCATCCAGCATGGAGGGGCATCACGCCCCTCTTCCCCGATCGGAGTGTTTTCCTCCACAGGTTGTGCAGACCGCAGACATGATTGACGTGCCCGTGCATCGGTCGAAGCGGCCGTTCGCACTCTGAACGGCGTTGCATACTCCGCTCCTGTGCTGACCAGTTGTCCGCTTGAGGCGCGATCCGGCGTGCGGGTTTTCCTCCAGTGTGAAAACTTCCAGCGCGGCGGCGCCTTCGAATTTCGCGGGGCCTACCATGATGCGATCGCCCGATTGATGTCTTCGCCGCCGTCTCGCATGGTTGCGAGGGTCTCATCAAGGACTCATGTGGGCAAGGACTTGCGCTGGCCTGTCATCTTCAGGGAGCCACCGCGCATGCCGTGATGCCCAAATCGTTCTCTGCCATACATAAAGGGTGGTGCGGTTCTGGGGTTTTTTATGGAGGTCAGGTGCACGTGGTCGAAGATCGGAACGGTGCTGATACAAAGGTGCGCGACCTCGTGGATGATTATCATACGGGCGATGTCCACTCGTTTCACGAGCCGTTCGTGCTCGCCAGTCAAGGAAGGGTTATCGGAAAGCTTGTTGACCAATTTGACCATCTCGACATCGTGCTGGGGTCAGTCGGCGGTGGAGGCTTGCTCTCCGGTCTCTGCCTCATAGCACAGGCACTCCGACCGCGCGCATGGCCATCTTTGCCTGTGAGCCAGCCGGCGCCTTGGATGCGATGGAGTCGGTCAAGCAGAACCGTCTCGTTCCCAGGCGCAACCCGAACACGCTTGCCGATGGCCTTCGCACGAGTCTTGGGGAGCTGCCCCTCCCGATGCTCCGTCGGCACGGGACGGGGTTCTTTGCGGTGGGAGAAAGAGGAAATTGGACAGGCAATGCACTTCGCCTAATGAGCGACTCACGCTGGTGATCGAGCCCGCGAGTGCGGTGGCGTGGGTTCCGCTGCTCAGGCAAGCGCCTCAACTCGTCGGCAAGCGGGTCGATGTGGTGCGTACTGGAGGCCATGTGGCGTGGTTGCGGCCCCGGCCACGTCTGGACAGGACCGAGCCGATGCAGCAAGAGGGGGGTTAGCGGGCGACGTGTGTGAGGGATTGTAGCCGCCTCACCTGTTCAGCTGCACGAGAGAGTTCGTCCGGGGTGAGCGGGGTTCGACTAAATCGTCCCTGATGGTAGCGGGCGGTTATCATAGCCACCATGGGACCGGCTGCTTTCCATTCCTGTTCAACCAGTTTGACAAATTCACTGGCTGTGGCGGCTGGAGGTTTGCTCAAGCCGTGTCTCTCCACCGTGCGAAGCATGCGGGTATAGAGCTGGACGATCGCAAGCTGCGGGTGCGCTGTCGGAAGATGTGTGGCGGCCCAAAGTCCAATCCTATCCCGAAGCATGAGGAGGAGCAAGGCCATGCCGACCACGATCACTCCTGTGACGAGTCCCAGCGTGCCAGGCTGGAACGTTCGGACCATGCGCGTCAGCCGGCTAAGGACCTGGCTTATCGGGGCACTCATCGACGAAACCCAGCGACTCACTCTTTCACGCAACGCATCACTGCCTTCTCGTACTCCATGAACGACTGCCAGTTGATCCTTCGCGCTATAACGGACGAACAGGCGATCCCACTGTAATCGAAGGGATTCTCCGAGTCGGCGAAGGGATTCCCATCGCGAGGTCGCGACCGCTGCGCTGACGGTGGGGGTGGGATCCATCGTGATCCAGCCTGAGTGAGGAAAGTAGACCTCGACCCAGGCATGGGCATCTCGCTGGCGCACAGTGAAATAGCCCCCGTATTCGTTCCATTCCGTAGCCAGGAACCCTGTCACCAGTCGAGCGGGAATCCCTACGGTCCGCAGCATCACGACCATGGCGGTTGCGTAATGTTCGCAGTACCCGCTTTTGCGAGTAAAAAGAAATTCCTCGAGCGGATGACTGAGCGTGGCCGTGTCGGTTTCAAGGCTGTAGCGATAATTTTTCAAGAGATGTTGCTGGATCGCCAGCGTTCGTTCGAATGGGGTCGTGGCCTGTTGGCTGACGCGATGCGCCAGGTCTGCGACCTGCTGTGATCCCACGGGAACCTGAAGATAGTGGGAACGGATTGAGTCGGGGTAGGCCAGGATCGACGCGGTTCGTTCGTCTGCGACGAGCTGTGGAACTTGAGAGGTGACGGAGTATCGGATGCGGGAAGAAGGAGGAAATGGCAAGTGGAGCCCGCTCATGGCATCGGCCTGCACGGCGAGAAACTCGCCGTTCACGAGTTCAGCGAATGGCGCGGCAAACAGGACTGCGGTATCGAGCGTTTCCAACAGGATGTCTTGGCGGATCGTTCCTGACAGGCTGTCTGAAGGACGGCTGCCGGCTGGGCGAGCGAGGAATGTTCCATCGGCCACGAGAATCAACGAGCGCGGGCGGGTTCCGCTGTGGCTCCATGATTGTCCATTGTACTGATCGTAGGCGAGGCCTCTCAGGTAGAGGCGATCTTTTTCAACAGCGGGTTGGTCCGGTAATTCAACCCGCATGACGATCTGAGGATCTTGTTTGACTAACCCGATCGTCCCCAGGTCGACCCGATCGGAAAACCCCGTCGTCCGCAGTGCCTCCCCGCTCGTCTTCTGCACCACGCCTGCACCAATGCGAGGAATGAGAAAGAAAATGGCGAGCGTCAGGGTAACCGTCAGGACGGCGGTTCCGTTCGTCAACCAAAAGAAGCGGTGAGTGATGCGGCTCGGGAATGTTGTTTGACAGGCTGCCGTGCTCGTGGGTGTGACGACGGCAGTGGTTTCGGCCGTCTCTTGGGTCAAGTGATACAGCAAGAGTGTCCAAACAGCTGCGAGTAGATACAGCAGAAAAATTGGGACATACCATGCATCGGTCGTGAGTGCCGCGGAAGCCAGGATTGCCATGAGACTAATGGCATAGAGGTGCCGATAATCACGGCGTTGTTGAAGGGTGAGTAACTTAATACCCAGCAGCACGACCAAAAAATGGATACCAGCCGGGAGGAGGTCTCGTGATACCACTGTGAGATCGATCAGCAATATGACAAAGGCGCCGATCAACAGGACATTCCATAGGGTTGGCGAGACGGTGACATGGGCCATCGTTCGTCGAACGAAAAGGACCCCTCCTGCGTGAAGCAGCGAGACGATGAGGATGATCGCTGTAGGGAGGGCGAGCCAGAGTGGGACGCTCTGTGCAAGCACGAGTCCGCTAAAAGCTGTGGTGGCGAGGAGGACGGAGCTGAGGGCAAAGGCCTGATCAAAAGGCATGTGTCAATTCTTCGAGTTGCGTGGCATGGAGTACCCGATCAGCTTGCACCGTGTTTGTGGATGCCGCCTGGTTCGACCAGGGTACAACCGCCACCGTGTAGCCCCGCTCGCCTTCGTGGGTGAGCGGGGGAGGCTCGCCGTGATGGCCGATTCCACCGGTTTCAGGTGGCTGCCGTTCGCATAACGCCAACAAGCGCAGCATCGCCAAGAGATGAGCGGATCCCGACCCGAGTCGTGAGTCTTCTGTCCCAACGATAAGTCGCACAGGGTAGGCCCGCTCTGTCAGTTGCCAGAGGAGTGATGCCACGAACGTTACGCTTCGTTCGAATAGGGGCTCGCGTTCCTCGGGGGCCACGATTGAGAGGACAACCGTGATGCGTCGTTGATCCTCCGCTTCGGTTTCCCGCACGATCAGCTGGGACGTGCGGGCGGTTGTCATCCAATGGATGGCTCGCGAGTCATCGCCTGGTTGGTACAGGCGGAGGTTGTAAAGTTGGCTCCCCTGTCCTCGTCGTGGGAGGGACTCCCCTTGCCCTTCGCTGACCAATTCATCCACGAATCGCAAGGTGAGCGGCTTGATGGGAGGACTGACGAGCAGATGGGCTTCCGTGGAGTAGAGCCCTTTCTTGAGAAACAGTCCGAAGGGGAACAGCGTTTGAGCCCGGATGCCTTCGAACCGGATCCAGCCCCGTTTTGTGGCAAGCAGTGGATAGGACAGGAGCACGGAACTCTGCGGGGGGAGGAGGTGAATAGAGAGACCTCGGTCGACATCTTGGCCTTCGACGACATCGAGTAGACGCAGGGAAAAACTGGGCAGGTGCCGGTTCCGGTTGGCGACCGAGAGTGTGAGGGTGGTCGGCTCGTTGGCCATGATGAGATCGGGCACATGCCGATGAAATTCCAATCGCCGAAGACAGTGCTCCGAGAGCAATCCGGAGATCACGATGAGGCTGAGCATCATCGCGAGGAGTAAGTAAAATAGATTGTTGCCGGTGTTGATGGCCGCGAGCCCGATCCCGAATGTGAAAAGAAGAAACCTGGTCCCTTCAGACGTGAGACGAATCGACCGCCGCCGGGACATGCCTCGGACGAAAGAGAAGGCTTGGGAGGCACGAAGGTTGAGGAGTGGGTGTTTCACGCGCGTAGCTCATCCAGTTGGCCGGGGCATCCATCCGTGTCTGGGGCTAGACAGGAACGGGAACAGTCTCGACGATGTCGAGCACCATACGCTCCGCCTGTTCGAAGCTCTGTGTCCGCATGCCATGGGTCCGGTTCAGCATGACGCGGTGGGACAGCACGCTCGGCGCCAGTTCTTTGATGTCGTCGGGGAGGCAATAGTCGCGTCCGCGGACGACCGCCAAGGCCTTGGCCGCTTTGCTCAGCCCCAGCGCTCCGCGTGTGCTGACTCCCAGGGATAAGAGTTCGCTCTGACGGGTCGCTTGTACGATCGCGAGCAGATAGTCCGTCAAGCTTTCTTCCATGTGGACCTGATCCACGCGGGTCTGCAATGCCAATACTTCGCGGGCTGACAGCACCGCTTCCAGTGTTTCAGCGGGATGCAACGAATGCGGACGGTCGAGCACCTTCCTCTCTTCCTCGAGCGCGGGATATCCAATACAGAGGCGCATCAGAAACCGGTCGAGTTGGGATTCCGGAAGGGGGAACGTCCCATGATATTCGGCAGGGTTCTGCGTGGCAATGACCATAAAGGGTTGCTCAAGTGGATGCGTCTGATTATCGACGGAAACCTGTGCTTCACTCATCGCTTCCAGGAGACTGCTCTGGGTCTTCGGCGTGGTGCGATTGATCTCGTCGGCCAGCACGACGTTGGCGAAAATCGGACCCGGTATGAACTCAAACCCCTGTTTTTGCCGGTTAAACATGGAGACGCCGACGATGTCAGAAGGCAAGAGATCGCTCGTGAATTGAATGCGTTTGAACGAACAGTCAAGCGATCGGGCCAAGCTGTGTGCCAGCGTGGTTTTGCCGACACCAGGAACATCTTCGAGCAGAAGATGGCCACGGGCCAGAAGGCAGACTACCGCCATCTCGATAACGTGGGTCTTCCCCTTGATGACCAGCGCAATATTGTCCTGGATCGACCGGATGGTGTGAGCTGAACTCATGTTGGGATTTAGTGGTCCTGGTAGTTCAGGATTGCATGGTAATCTGACACGATCGAAGTCTAACAAAGGGTCTGTAGATGGTCAATTTTCACATGAGTTCTTGCATCGACCAGTCTGGAGAGGGTGACTCGTAGGGTTTTGCGCCGGCGGTGCTGTTCCAGTTCGGGTATAATCTGGCACGAGGATCAGCATCCAAGGAGGGCTTTCTTCGACCATGTCAGAAAACCGTCGGGCGGTACTGCTGGCGGGAGTTCCTGGAAAGACGGCTCCACGGCGAATCAGAACGGAACGAAAACGATAGAAGGGGTCCTGCGTCGGGTGAAGGGGGAGGATTCGTGGAATTTGTCTGCGTAACGGGCCGCAGTCTGACAGGTTCAGGGTATCGCCGAGCGCAAGGCGCGAGAGCCGCTCGAAGATCTCGCCGAAAATCGTCGGGAGATTGTCTGATGTGAATGGCTGATTGTCCGGTCGATAGCGGATGTCGTCGAAGAGTTGTGCCAGGATTTCCCAGAAGACCTGGGTATCGACGGCTCCGAGGACACAGAGGAGGCCTCGCCGCGCCAACAGGTCGAGCAGGGCGAGGGGGCCTCGAATCTCGAACTTCCATGGCGGAAAGAGGAGTGCTCGGTCTCCATGCTGGACCTCCAAGGCCCATTCGCCGGAAAAGTGGGTCTGTCGGAATGTGCCGTTGGTTCGATGGAGCTCTTGAGTGATGATCTGATCGGACAATCGGGTCGGTTCGTAGGCAAACGTGGGTGTCGCGGGAGCCCAACAGGTCGCGATCGTATAGCGGGGTGCGAGCTTCCCAGCCTGGTCGAGGTTGCCAAGGTCGAACATGTCCTGGTTTCCGTAAAATTGAAACGAGAGCCCAGTCCGAGATCGCAGGCCGTTGAGTCGCTCCCGTTCCGGATGGAGTGGACCACCCAGCTTTGAGCCTGGCTGAAGCCGATCGAGGCTATGAAGAATCAACTCGCGTTGTCGTTGTTGCAGGGGGACTACGCATAGCTCGACAAGTTCCGTGGCAAACGAAAGGTCGCCGGCTCCCAGATCGAGCAGGGAGGCCACGTCTGCATCGAGCAGCAGGTCAAAGGGATTGGAGTGGGCGTAGGCGAACGCCTCAATCTCTTCGCTTCGCAGGGAGGTTACTGGCCACTGTGACATCGGGCCCTCAACGACGCCGAACCACACACAGAGGGCCCGCACGGCTTTTGTCGGGGGGAGCCCTGTGAGTTCTTTGAGTCGGGGGCCGGGGAGATCCTGAATTCGTGCGGCTTCTGAGTTTCCCAACGCCAGGGTGATGGCATCTCGGATGATGACGGGAAGATCGACGCGGTGGGCTTCTTCGATCAATCGTTTCAAGGTCGCAGTGAGCTGCCTTGCCTCAACAAGTTTGCGTGAGGCCTCCCACTCCTTGTCGCGTTCCTGTAAGAGCTGGATGACCTGTGAACGAAAGTCTGCAAGGATCTGTGCGGTAGATTTCATGAGTCGGTTGGTGCGGGGAGAGTGATAGTAGATCTGTTGATGTCAGTTGGCAATTATGTGGCAGCATAGCGACCTGGTCCATGAGCGTCAAGGTCGCCGTCTTGCCCATCCCGAGAGAGCTGTGTTAGGTAGAGGCTATGTGCAAGAAACCAGTGCTGCTTGCTACACGAGCAATCTTCGTCACATTCAAGGTGCTGTTGGTCGTCGGGGCATTGTGGTTTACCGTGGCCTGCATGAGTGGAGGGGGCGCCGGATCTTCTGCCGCTTCACAGGACGGGCGTCATGCGCCGTTCAAGGAATGGCAGGTCATTGATACCGCGACGGGGCAGCCGGTCTCGCTCGACCAGTGGACGGCGTTGTTGCTCCAGCAGGACATCATTTATCTTGGCGAGGAACATCACAATCGGTTTCATATCGATGCGGCGATGACGGTGCTGCGGAGGTTGAAGGAGGAGGGGCGTACGCCGGCCTTGGCCATGGAAATGTTCGGCTGGGACGGCCAGGCGGCATTGGATCAATATCTTTTCGGTTCAGAAATGAACCGCCAGGAATTCCTTAAGGCCGTCCGGTGGCAACAGAACTGGGGTGGTTCTTACGAGGATTATGAACCGCTGGTTCAGTTAGCAAAAGAGCAACATTGGGCTGTGGATGCCATGAATCCTCCAAAGCCGTTGGTGAGGATCGTTGCCAAGAACGGCTTGGCTCAGGCGGAGTCTGACCCAATGATGGCACAGTGGGGCATGAAGGACGAAACCCTTGTCGATGATCCGATCTATCGGACGCGTATTCTTCAGCAACTCCAGGCCTGTCATGGTGGGGGGGCTGACAGTCTCTATCAGACGATGTTCGAAGCCTCCATGGTTCGCGATGAAGGGATGGCCAAAACGTTGGTCCATCGCCTCAACCAGATTCGCTCGGGGAGCAATACGATGGCTGGGCCGCTGGTGAGCTATACAGGGGGCGGACACATTCAGTACAACCTTCCGGTTCCTAAGCGAGTGGCCCGCCGCCTGACTGATCAGGTCCGCCAGGTCAGCGTCTATATGACGTCTTTCGAGGTGGGGCGCATCGAGGAATTACAAGACATGATCCGCGAGAAGATTGCGGACTATCTGTGGCTGACACCGGTCAGTACGAAGGGGCCGCCTCGCCGATGTTGAGAAAGCCGTGCGGCTCAGCTTGAGGAGTATAGAAAACTTCTCTGGTGATCGCTGGACGCCTCACCCCTTACGCCTAACGAATGCATGAAGGATGAATCTAATGCCAGAGATAAGCCGTTGATTGCGCAACGAACGCCATGCATTGTCGAGTGAGTCCAGGCACTGTCTATTTGGTGTCAATGCGGTCGATCGAAAATGCAGCCGGTTTGCGATGGATCCCCTACGGGGACGGAGTTCTCGCCGATGGAGATTCACTTTGAAGAGAAGAAACGCGGGTGTTCTATGGTTGTAAGCAGACGAAAAAGCCTCCCTTCTGTGATGGGGTCTCACTCGCGGATCTAATCATGTGGTGCCGGCAGCGAATCCAAACAGCGAGTGCGAGCGACTCGGTGGCTCGCTGGGTGTGTTTCCACGATCCATCCAAACTGGCGCCGTGCAATCAAAGGGTATGCGCTACTTGGTGTCGATGGAATAGGCCAGCGGCGATGCAATCGCCCTTGAAAACCGATGAACCATTGACAGTTTCCCTGGTCTGCTTCAGACTATGCCGCAATATCAGTTGGAGTTGCTAGCGATTGGGAACGCAGCGCATGCGAAACAAGATCCCCTGTTCCGCTGAGCGGTTAAGCCTCCTGGATCCTCCGATGATCCAGGCGGTGGTTGATCGCAATGCCTTTCACATCGGCAATCAGTACCTCTCTGAAAATCGCGTTCGGATCGTCGAGGCCGATGATGCACAGATTTCGTCCGCCGTCATCGGGAATTCCGGCCTCTACGAACAGACGATCCGTCTTAAAGAGGGGCATCTCATCTCAAAGTGCAGCTGCGCGCTACCGGAAGAGCCGATGTGTCGTCATTGTATTGCGGTCCTGTTGGAATACCATCGCTGGGCACAGCCGAGGAATGGCCAGCAGAAGAAGGTGAAACCGTCTGCAGCCCCACAGCCGGCACAGGCCTCTCCAACTCGCGAGAGCGCACCTGCGCCAAGTCCCGCTTCGACGACCGACCTGAAGCTGGGCGAGGTGATGGCATTCGTCGAATGGCTGCAACCTGCGATAAAGGCATTGGAGCGTGGGCAGCCGTTGCCTGATTCGCCAAAGCTCGGCGGGGATCTCGCTCCCTGGATTCAGGCCATTCGTAACCTGGAGGAGCGCCGCTGCGAGAGTGAAGAAAAACGGATCAACCTGGAATCCGACATGCGGGACCGGGAAGCCTATGTCGGCCGATTGACGCAACAGGTGCAAGCTTCCATGGAGGAGATCAAGGTCACCCAAGCCAGTTCTCAGCAACTGCAGCAGGAACTGACTGTTTGTAAAGAGATACTCGCGAAGGTTTCCGAGGTTGCCTCCGAGGTTGGGAGCTATGACAGGCAACTCACGTCTATCGCAAGTGAGGTGATGTCAAAGGGAACACAACTCGACAAGCTCGCTCAATCTTTCAAGGAAGTCTCGACGGCATTGAAAGCGCTTACCAAGACCTCTGCTATCTCTTAGCCTATCCCGCTCAGTTTTACCTCCCAGGCTCCATTCTTATTTCAAAAGCCATTGCGTCTAGTCCGGCAACTTCAGTTTGATGCCGCCCTCGTTTAATCCAATTGATCCCAGGGAAGATTGACCCATGAAAAGGATTTATGTAGGGGTTGTCGCGGTGGCGGGTACGTTCCTGCTGGCTGCTGTATCCTACGTTCTAGCGAATGAGCCGAAGGGTGAGGGTCTCCATGATTATATAGTGGGGTCACCGGTATGGAGTACGCATTGATCGGATTGATTCTGGCCTATGGCGTCTACGATTCGTCCCTCAAGAAGTCCTAGTAGGAGAATGAAAAATTCCGCCGGCAGCGTTCCCTGTCCGCCGTGCCGGGCAGGCACGGCAGGTCGCCTCGTTCAGATCCTCCACGTACCGAAGAAGATTCTCCGAGGTCGCAATGGCTGACAAGGGGGTTCTCCGATCACCAGGGCCCATTCAATGGGCGATTGGTCCACACGAAGTGCGGTATGGACCTCCTCGGCACTTTTCACTCGCTGCCTGCTTGTGCAGTCCGTACACAGACAGGCGGCCCTGCCTGGGATGGGGTACGTCTCGGCGCACCGGGGTCGGGCGGGTGAGACCAGCTGCCTTTTTTTAAGCATCCTGCGCGGTGTTCTTTTCTTGGCCTCGATCTGTGGACCATTGAATTTCTACCGTGCCTCAATGATTTTTCCGCAGCCTGCTAGACCCCGCTTGGCTCGTCGCCGCAGGTGGGGGCCGGATGCAGGAGCGCCGCATGTCCGGATCGGTGGAGCGGCTGAGGGGAACCTATCATTCCTACTGCATCAGTTATCGAAAGACGAGGGTAGGCGGGCCACCCCAATGGCCTGGCGTAGTACTGCGTGCAGCTCACCGCGATTGTATGGTTTGGTGAGGTAGGAGAATGCGTCGCTGGGCAACGACCTCGCACGGTAGTCCTGTCATGTAAAGGCAGTGAAACAATCACGGGGAGAGTGTGGGCGCGATTGCCTGGATTGTCTCAAGTACGGCTAGCCCATCTCCGTCCGGCAATCCAATATCGAGAAAAACAGCGGAAAAGTCGACAGTCTTCACCTGTGCCAGCGTATCACGACAGGTCGAAATTCCGGTCACGCGAAAGCATTCATGTTCAATGAGATCGTGTAGGGCAGCCAGGATGTCGGGGTCGTTGTCGACGATTCAAGAAGGCCAGATGAGCAGTCTGGAGTTCATCTGCGTCTCTTAACCCGCATTATTCGTGGCGGTTCTTCGCGAAATCGCGCAGTCGCCACGCGAGACGGGCGCGCGGAGTCGCGAGGGAGGGAGGCATACTTGAAACAGTATGTTGACCGACCGAACGACGAGCCCGCCTGCCTGGACGCCGGGCCAACCGCGTCCAGGTGCGTCGCCACCGCGCTTGCGAGGTCGAGCGCCCTTTACATGATCGTGGCGCGAAGAAGGAATACCGCAGTGGATTCTGCCTTCCGTCTCCGCACTCGCAGCAGAAACGTTCATGAATAATGCGGGTTAAGGAGATAAGAAGGCAGGGCAATTTGGAGCCGGAAATTCAAGAGACAATGAAGAGTATATCTTGGTCAACGGAAGAAGTATCTGCTCGTGTGCCATCACACGATGGACGGTTGTGAGACAAGGATGGCCTGAGTGATCCCCTCAGCCGGACGGGCTGTCCCAATGCCGGTGAACCTGGTACGAGGGGACACGTTCATTGTCTGACCGACCAATCGAGGTCGCCCCGCGCGGAGCGCTTTCGTTCGTTTTGGGAAGGGACTCTGACGCAAGGATTCCATCTCTGCCAGGGAATTCCGTAGGGACTGAGCGATCAGCCAAGCGAGCGTCAAACTAGGACTCCAATACACTGCATCGCGCAGACGATCGACAAGATCACTGGGGAGACTGACCGTTAGCCGGACCGTTCGAGGCTGTTGTCGTCCGGCCTTGCTATGTCTGGAATACGGACTAGCGGCCCCGCGGCGCTCATTCTTGGTCGAGTTACTCGGAGTGGCTTGATCGGTCAGCGACATTGTATACCTCTTCAAGTTGCTCTGAAATACAGCGGTGGTCCCCCAGACTATGATCTGATCTCATGTCTTAGCTGGCCCCTGTCAGGTTGGAAGGCCGCGCCGCTGCTGAGGGGCAGGACGCGGCCCCGATGGCGGAAGCGCATGGCGATGGGAGGGCTCCGGATGGGCATAATCCAGAGGTAGTCCCACCTGCGTGAGAGGCATTAACCTCTTGAGTGGGGACCCACCGGCGTTTCGCTTCGCCAAGAAACTTCCAGTTTCAGACTATCGGCCTTGTACCTCTTATGTCGGGTGATGAGAAGACTACAGCAGTACAGCAATCCCTGTACCAGAGATTTCTCAGCGAAAATATTCCGAGGCCTACGCTGTAAGTCGCTGAGTAAATTTGGTTTAGTGAGTGAGCGGGAAAGATGAGGCTATTGGACTGAGGCGTATCTGATTCGGTACGCTCTTTATCCCAAGAGATACAGGCACAGGGGGAATGCGATAGGTGAATGCTACGGAGAGCCAGAGATGAGCGCGATCTATTGGTGGAGATGTTTCATCGCGGCGGCACAGAGGAGGATGAAGAAGCCGATCCAGAGCGCGGCTCGTTGGAAGGGGATCGCTTCGTAGGATTCTTCTCCTCCTCCTTCTCCTGTGTCATCGGACTTGAAGATCACCGTGTAGAGGAAGAGCGTGAGAAGACAGAGGACGAGAAACAGCTTGATAAAGAAGACGGTCAGGTATTTCGCATGGTGTTGGATCCCGCTTCCCGTTTGCGAGGTGATGACTTGATTGACATAGTGGAAATTGATGCCACCAGTAAACAGCAGGACGACGAGCAGGATCCCCGCGACTTTCTTATAATGCTGATAGAACGCATCGGTGATCGGCTTGACCTGCTCCTTCGCGACCGCCTTCTTCAGCCCAGGGGTCACGGCCATGACGAG
>Ga0207104_1191_pt1 | contig 15077 bp, 14 predicted proteins | sample Alteio_BWMinHeat_79_FD_153538 | JGI IMG/M metagenome (GOLD analysis project Ga0207104, IMG submission 153538) | Enriched cells from forest soil in Barre Woods Harvard Forest LTER site, Petersham, Massachusetts, United States -... | ecosystem: Environmental > Terrestrial > Soil > Temperate forest >...
GGCATCCTATACCTAGGGATTGTAACAGTTTGTGATCAAGAATTGGAAGCGAATCCGCATAAACATTGCCAATATCATAAAATGCAACCCATCCTAAGGTTTCGCTGGTTCGCATACGCAGCTCCGCCGTGTAAATAAGCAAAGAGCGACCCCCAATTGGTTTATTGTCATCATTCAAGGGGCTGACGGTGAGATAGCGATAACCTCGCAAACTTGTATCGGATCCTTCATAAAAACGCTCGGAAGCGGGAATTGTGCGACGGCTGGAACCCAAAATTGTTCCCAACATCAGCTTCTGAGCAAGCACGTAGGATTGGTCGGAAGTTAATGAATAATAAAATGTCGTTGTCAAAGTATTAATGCAGTAAATAAACTGCGGATGCAATATTTGGACGGATGGGATGATCTTCAGGTTGACCGTTCTGCCTTGAGTAGGGTCGAGAAGATTATTTGCATTGCTCCATCGGAGCTGAAACGGCGTCTTTAAAAGATTGTATTGGCCATTGTGGTCCGCATGCGTATCCCGCAGGTTCTTGTACATGCCGCCGAAAGAAACTCTTGTTCGATCGTCCATTTGCCGTTCAAGGACGCGTGAAAGGCTGAAAGAGGACTCGTGAAATCCAAGCGTTGTTTCGTGATGCAATTCTCCAACCCAAACCAAATCCTGAGCGGGTCGTAAGTAATCCGGTTTAACATATGACAGGGTGGCTTCCTGAAGGTGGTTCCATAAGTCCATTTTGTATGTGAGTCTTTCACCCATGCCCCGAAGATTGCGATGCTGCCATTCCGCATTTACGCCCGGACCCCAATCGGTATTATAACTGATGCCGGCTCCGATGCTGCGCTGTTTACCCTCTTCCACAGCGATAAAAATCGGCAAAAGTTGATTCTCATTTAATTCTTCAGCATGGGTGATGGCGATGGTTGTAAAGAGTCCGCTGGCTTCAAGGGCGTTTTGCGTGCGCTCCAGCTTTGTCGGATCGAACAGGCAGCCTTCCGTCCACTTGATTTTTTTATCAAGAAATTCTGATTTTACCTTGCAAAGGCCTGTAACTGATGTAGGGCCGAAAGACGAGGATGGCCCGCTGTCCATTTCTAAAACAACAAAAATGGCCTGAAGGCTTTGATCAGCAATGACATTGCGTTTCTGAATGGTTGCCAGCGGGTAGCCAAGCTTTGTCATCACGTGCAGCGCATTTTCTTCGGCTTCAAGAATATCTTCAGGGCGCGCCGCCTGCCCCAAAACGACGCCGAGATCTTTTAAATCAATCGATGCATATGAAAAGGTTTCATTTGTGTCAGGCGCCGCCATAATGGAAAAACCGGCTAAAGGATAAATCGGTCCAGCGTCAATATTCACGATGACAAGGGCGGGATCGTGTTCAAAATCATAGGAGAGTTCAATATGGGCGTTATAATAAGCTTGACTATGCAAAACTTTAATGAAGTTGGGAATATCGGCTTCAGCGCGATGTCTTAAGCCAGCTGTTGTCGCTGGAGGAGCGTTTTTGAGCGTTAATAACTGAGAAGATGAGCGCAAGAGCGGCGCTGTTTCACAGGGGATATCGCCCTCAAACTGTATTTCGTAGGCTAATAAAATTTGGACATGAGCGACCATTAGCAGGGTCAACAAACACAAAAAGTGAGAAATATTGCGCAACATATCCAGGATTATCGAACAATATTTCATTTTCAACAAGAATGAATCAATTCTTTCTTGTGATGAGCCAATATATAATCCCCACAGCGAAAATGGCTGCCGCTGTTGCATAGATATATTGCGGAGTGGACGCCTTGTAATCTAGAACGATCACTTTTCGAGCAATGGCTGTTAATGCAGTGCCCAACACCAGTGGGACGTGGATTGCATCTTTTTTTAAGTAGAAAACGATATTCAAAAAGATTTCGATCGCGATCAACACTGCTAAAAAGGCCCCAAGCGTATGAATGATATTTTCAATGTTGAATGTTGACCAGTCCGCAGCCGCCAGTTGCCTCCATAGTAACAGTGCAACATCAACCAAGGACCACAAGATCACCAGAACCATCAGAATCGCTAAAAATTTTACGCTATAAACAACAATTTTATTGAGAAATCGGATCAATGGATCCGGACTGTCTCTCACAAAACTTTCTTGCGGCTCGTTTTCCACATCTGCTCCGTTGCTAGATTAAAGTCGTTTTTCCAGTGATAACCTGTATGGAATTTATTTTAAATCAAAACTTTCGTTGTTTATTTCGGGGTCAGCCCCAAGCTCCTTTTCCGTGCCCGCATCCTATTACCCATAAGTTAAAAAATGAGCGCTTACCCCTCTCTGTGGGCTCTGTGGTAGCCAAAGAGCTTTAATATGATTCAATTTAAGGTTTTATATCCACCACAGAGCCCACAGAGCGCACAGAGAGGGAGAAGCGCTCATTTTTTAACTTATGGGTAATAGGATGCGGGCACGGGCACGGAAAAGGAGCTTGGGCCTGACAACGAAATAAAAAAACAAAAAATTAAAAATATTTTTTGACATGATGCTGAAAAAATGTTAGAAGGAGGTTAATAGGGATTAAAGATTTTTATATATATCTAGCGTTCATTATAAATTTTAAACCTGGAGGTTTTATGAAGTTTAAATGGCTATTGCTGCCTGCAATTTCGCTCACCTTATTGGCATGTGATCGTCCACAAAAGCAATCGGAAACTAATCCTTCCGGCGAAGAAACTGAAAAAACCAATGACAATACAGCTGATAATTCCAATACAGCCGAGGATTCCAACCTTAAAACTAGTTCGGAAGGCGCGGATGATCAGACAATTAATCAAAAAGTCCTCAATGCTTTGGCGGCTGATGACAAACTATCTCTTGCTGCAAAGAATATCGAAATTACAACAGTGGATGGAGTGGTCACATTGCGTGGAAAGGTGAAAAATAATCAACGAAGCGAATTAATAGAGAAAAAAATTGCGACGATCAGTGGCGTTAGGGGCGTTGACAACAAGCTGGAAATAGCCCGACGCTATTAATATAAAAAGTAGTTTGAATAAAAACAATGGAGGTATTTTATGAAAATTTTTTCAAAAGTTGCAGTTGCCGGTTTGGCATTAGCAAGCAGTATATCTTTTCTATCAGCTTATTATGGCCAAGACAATAGTTCCACGTCCGGTTACAATAGCGCACAACCTGATGCAAATAGCGGTTACGGGACCAATAGGTCTTCAGACAATCTAAATTCTTCAAATCCAATGCAAAGAAATTCTACACAGCCTTATTACAATGAAAATAGCAGTCAAGGTCAGTACAATTATGAGCAGCGCAATGATATTCGACCTGATAACCAGCAAAATTATAACCAGCAAGATTCAATGCCCCGCACAAACAATGCTAATGCGAATAGTGATCTTGAATATCGAATACGTCGTGTATTGCAAAATGATTCTTCGCTTTCGCCTGGCGCACGCGACGCTCAAATTGCAGTGGATGCTTCCGGCAACGTTATACTGAGAGGAACTGTAGAAAACGAGGCTGAAAAAAAGAAAGTGGAAATGATTGCTAAGAACGCCAGCGGTGTAAAAAGCGTTACCAATAAATTAAGTATTTCTAATCGTTTGACCCTTTCAAATTATTAAAAATTATGAGCAAGATTTCTTTCAAGAAATCTTGCTCATAAATTCGCTCTGACCCTGTTGCCGCTCGCTTGCACCATCGCGCTTCTTAGGAGCTGCACCTCTGCGTTTTGGCGTTTAGGCAGTGTTAAGGTAAACTGCAGATATTCTCCTAGTTTTGATCTGACCTTAATTCCCCCTTGATGCACATGGACAATGATGTCATGCGCTAATGCATTGTTGAGGCCTGTCGCTTCCTCGGCAGGTTCGGCGTCAAGAAATGATTGGAAAAACAACTTGACTTGTTCTTCCTGAATGCCAATGCCATCATCTCGAATGATGATTTCGATTTTATCTTCAAACTCAATGGTTCGCACTTCAAGCACGGCTGAATACGCCGCCCCAAGTTTATTTTTTTTCTCTCGCATTGAGTAAAACGAATGAACGAAGAAATGGATGAAGGCGTGAGCAAGGTCTTCCGGTAAGACAAGAATCGTTTTAATGGCTTTGTCGAATGTTTTGGTTAGGGTGAATGTGAAATCTGGATGACGCCGAGCTTCTTCAACCGTGGCTTGGATGAGACAGGTATTCAATATGGTGTTGATATTGACGGCTTTAACCTTAATTCTATCGGCATAAGTGATCGCTAATTGCTCCTGCATGATCTTTGTAATTCTATTTGCAAATCCTTGATATTTAGAAATATTCTCCAAATAACTTTGCAAATTTTCAATATTCCCTTGGAGCGCATCCTCGGTTTTAGAGTCGTCTTTTTCTCTTTGAGCGCTAATCGCATCTCGAATTTTGTCGAGTAAAGCGATGCCCGCTTTCGAGAAATTATCGATTTTTTTAAGCGGAACTCGAATTTGTCTGGCAATCCCGGACATCATTAATCCCAATGAAAGTGTGAACCTCTCTTTTAATGAAAGATTTCCATGAACTTCCCTAAGTTCTCTTAGATAGATATCAACGGCCTGCTGAAGATCTATATTATGTATTTGTATGAGATGCCAGGCGGCTTCGCGCTCATTAATGACGGCGGTCAGCATTAAACATGTGCCTACAATAATCCCAAGATAGCTAATCAAAATGATAAGCTGATTGGAAACAAGAGCGGCGATGAATGTTCCGTATCCCATAGAAGTCGGAATAATAGTGACTAAGGCTATGAGAAAAATAGCTAATGTCGCCCCATGCATGCGAAAACGATATGACACCCATATGCTTAGTGGAAGATACAATTGAGCCAGCGGATAACTCCAAAATATGGTAAGCAAATTTAAAACGAAAAAAGAAAAAAACATGCCTACAGCTTCCAGATTATATTTACTGAAGGTGATTGGCGTCTTATAAAGCGTCCAGATTATTAAGAGCGGAGTGAAAATGTACACGCCCATAACATCTCCCAGCCAAAATGTTATCCAGATGTTAAATGCGGTTTGTCCGGAGAATTCTTGATAAAAATAAAGAGCGACGACCCCTATAGAGCTTGCGATCAAGCAGGACAATAGACCGGCGGGAATTAGAAAAATAAAAACATCTTTGACTGTGTTGAAATACCCCTTCGAAGAGCAACGTCGGATGATGCTGGCGCTCAACAGGGCCTGCAATAAAGAACCTGTTGATATGACTATGGCGGTCGCCAACGGAGAGATGAGCGCGTGGCTGTTTAGGTAGATATTAAAAAAATTGTAGGCGAAGTTGCCTAAAAAAATTCCAGGCCAGATTTTAAAGCCAAATAAAAGCAGGGCTGCAAGAGAAAAACCTGTAGGAGGCCACGCCACTGATATTGCTAATGGTTGTCCTTTCAGGCCAATAAGATGGCCTAGTTCCGCAGTATAAAAGATAATGAGCGCAAGGAGAATATTCAAGCTCCAACAGAGTATTGCGCCCTGCATCTTGTTCTCGAAGGATGATAAATTTTTCATAAGCTGTTCCAATAATTTCCTATATAACGCGAGTTTTGGATAAGAAAGTCGTCCTCAACCTGACACTGTGATGCTTTTACAAGCTCCAGCGTATTTTGGGGTCAGGCCTGACACTATGACACTTTTAAAAACGCCGGTATGACACGTTTCAAAGCATCATACCGGCGTTTTTAAAAGTGTCATAGTGTCAGGCCTGACCCCAAAATACGCGCCAAAGCGTCAATGTCAGGGCAATCGTTTATCCAAAACTCGCGTTATATATGACCGTGACATTTTTTGCTTATTTCTTGCAAGAAATACCTCTCAACTATTTATTTTTATTATTTCACCATTGCCTTTATGGAAATTTTATATTAAATCTAAGGTAAAAACTCTTTCGAGGAGGGACGATGAATCGCTTGTTTTCATGTTTTCTGATAGGTTTGATGTTTATCTCTGCCCATAGCTATGCCGGAACAGTTATTTGGAGCGGCGCCGTATATTCCAACGGAGCGCCTACGGCTCCTATCAAACTTGTATTGGGAAGAAATTATCAAATAAAAGTCAGCGGCACGCTCAATCTCGGCAAATGGTGGCAAAAAGGGCTTCCTCTACTCGAAGACGCCTGTTATGAATTTAATGAACAGGTCTCTCCAAGTCCGCTTGTTTCCATTAAAAACAGCATAAATATTTCCATTTGCACCGGCAAATACAACTCCGACCACGTCTATCTTTCCACCCCCTTTATTGCAGTGCAAAATTCAGTTCATTTTTGGATTTACGATACAGATTACAGTGACAATGAAGGAGCTCTCCAAGTCGAGATCATCGAGCTGAACAACAACTAAAAAATAGATTTGAAGAAACCAACCGCTTCTTCGACCACCTGTAGCTGAATCCAGCTGCGGTCAATTGAAGCGTCTTCCTCAAAAAGAAAATTCAATTTCCCTGAAGGGTTCACTTTCCTGCTTTGCTCTTCATTTAATGCAGAGATAAAAATGTAGTGATTTCCCTTCCCTGGGATTTCTTGGTAGATCGCATGCGGAATATTTCGCGCAAAAAAACCAGCGTTGTTTTTTGAAACAAGCACTTTATCAGACGAAGAAGCGATTAAATACGTTGGGATGGAAATTTTACGTAAACTTTCTTCATCAAACAACCATGACCATGCCGGCGCCATAATAAAGGCGGCTTTCACACGTGGTTCGCGCCAATCCTTTGACATCATCTCTTTGTTGAGAGTCGGCAGGGCCTCATTTGCACGGGTGAAATCTTCGGGAGAAGCGAATTCAGGTCCAGGGATCAACGAATCAAGTTTTGTACTTTTACCGCCTTCAATCCAAATAGCTGTTGTGCCGCCTAGAGAGTATCCGGCGATTCCAATTTTATTTAAATCCGCCGACTGTGAGATGGGATTGGATGAAAACTGAGTGAGAATGTTGCTGACATCGATGGCTCTTTGCCAGTGGTTGGCGTGAGCCTTGCCATTAACCAGATCTCGATGCTGAATGGCTAGTGCAATAAATCCATTATGAGTAAGACCTCTGATCAGCCAAGAAAGCTGATGAGGATTTCCGGTATAGCCATGCGAAATGACAATCACAGGCATTTTGGTTTTTGATGAGGCCACAGGGGCGTTGATCGCTACATTGAAGACATCCCAAGAATCTTTTGATGGCGCGCCAATAACGTCTGGATTGACAGGATGCCAAATCATTGCAATGCGTTCGACCTTCTGAAGATCATCATAAAAGGGGATCTCGCGATAACCAACCACAGGGTAGGGAGTTATCGGCCGGGGCTCAAAGGCCGTTAAAAGAAGGGGGATAAAAAGAAAAAAAAGAGCGTATATCATGTTAAGATCAGTTGACTTGTGGGATTAGTGGAACCAATTTTGTCAGATCCGGTTTTTTGAAATTCGGGGGAAAATCACTTTCCGTTGCAGCAGGCCATGTTTGATTTCGGCCGAAGATGAAGAATTCGCCGCGTACAATCAGCTTATTATTTTCCACCCACAGCTCAGCATCGTAGACTTTTCCATGTTCAGGATCCAAAATGCTTCCGTTTTTATATTTGGAACCGTAAGGCTCTAAATCCCAAATTATATCCATTCCGGCATAAAACGGTTTTCCTATTACTCCGGGAGCGCGATTCTTAGGAGCATAAATTGTGTCTTCGAGGCTTCCATCATCATTGTACGTAAGGATAATCCGGCCATAGTATCTTCCTTGATATTCGTAAATGGCGATGACGCTCTGCCGATGCTTTGTTTTGCCATCCATGCTTTTCCAAAACCCCACAATATCTTGGGCAAGCAGCGTATTTGCAAAAGCAAGCAAGCAAAAAATGCATAAGAAAATCAGGTTCTTTTTCATGACAGCATTTAAATATTTGCGAGGGATTTTGTCAAACAGAAAACAAGGCGCAGATAAAATGTCAATATGGGCAGGATAGGAATGATAAAGATGAGTCGTCTTTCAATAAACGATACGATTAAGAGCTTGATTCTTACTCTTTTTTGCATCATTATTTCTCTCATTTTGTAGCTCACACTAAGGTGTAGCGAGCCCCAGCGAGCGGAATCGCAGGTGTGGGAACCAATGAACACACGGTCTAACCGGGGATCCGGCTCTTCTTTTTTTATCTTTTTTGCTTTTTTTGCAGAAAAATATTCAAGTCTTCGATTTAAAAAAGAGGGAAAAAGGCATTGTTCAAGAATGAGCGTAAGTAGGTAACGCTTTTTTATATCGTCCTTACAGGACTCAACCTTTTTTTGTTTTACCCAGGCCTTCGCTTCGCTGCGACCTGGGCTGCAACATTCCGGTCCTTCGGACCTTTAGGAATGGTTTAGAGAGGTCCGAAGGACCGGAATGTTGCAGCCCAGGTCGCAGCGAAGCGAAGGCCTGGGTAAAACAAAAAAAGGTTGAGTCCTGTAAGAACGATATAAAAAAGCGTTACCCCGATATATTTATGATTTAGCGGGAATTGCTGGCAGGATGGATGAGTTTTTATTCTTCATCTTCTTCAGTGAAGTCGTCTTCATCTTCGAACTCATCATCAGAAAGAAAAAAATCTTCAAGAAGCGTATGCAGAAAAGTTAAATGCGCTCCAAGATCAATTTGTTCATTTGCATTTAAACTACTGAAATTCTTATGTTTAGCGATTTTTTCTTCGACTACGGCGATTACTTTGACTAATAATACGCTTGAGGATTGGGCTTCAGCATCTTTTTCAATCTCTGAATGGATGTCCTTTTTTGCCATTGCCAGCATTTCCTGAAGTTCGCTTTTTTCCGGCAGCTGAATTAATGTTTCATTCATAAAAATTTCCTTTGTAAATGTTAAAAAACAGTGATTTAAGTTCTAAACGTTTTGATAATGACCTCAAATATGCTATGCCGACGGCATTTTGCGCTAGTTTTTTTTCTGAAAGCTCGCATTTTCAAGAATATTCAAAAAAATACTTGCAAAAAATATACTATCTCGTTAAAATGAAGTTAATTTTTCACTAACTGTTAAATAAAAGGAGATAATATGAATATTAATGATAATATAAGACAAGTAGAGACAACATTAAGTAAATGGGAGAGCAACTTAAATTTAGCGACTGTTTATCCAGTGCTTGGACTTGCAGCAGGTGCAGCGAAAATCGCTCTTGGAGTTGTGCAAATAGTAGCAAGCGTCGCTTTATTCGCCCTTACGTTGATTCCTGCCATATTCAGTGAAGACGCCAGGACATTATTAGCTCATTCTTTGAAACATATTGGTCACGGAATTGCAAATATCATTGGTGGATCTATTTTAGGAATTCCATTTGTAGGAACGACAATTATGTGGCCTAAAATGTGTCGTGATGGAATTGGCAACGTTAAATACTCTTTATTTATCGCTTACTAAGGCAACAAGGCCGTCCCGGCCTTGAATGTATCAACAACCAGGTTCCGACCTGGTTGTTTTCTTTAGCATCAATAAAAAAAATTAACAACTATTAATTTTACTCAATGTTTTGAGTAAAATTACTCAAAACATTGAGTAAAAATTCTCAATATGAGTCAGAGTTGGATTCAATCTATCCTGCTCATCCTGACATTAATTTTTAAATCACCGCCGGCATTCCTTCTGTGCAATTTTTGATTACATAGACAAAATTTGATGCTGATTAGAAAATCGGCTTTTGATATGCTGGTCTATTATGCTGATTTATTACGGGGGCCGGTGCAAAGCAGATGAAAGTGTATACGAGATCGGGCGATCGGGGAGAAACTTCCTTATTCACAGGCGAGCGAATCCCAAAAAATCATGACCTCTTGGAAGCGATTGGAACCGTTGATGAGTGCAATTGCAGCATTGGGATCGCCGTTTCGCTAATCGGAAATCAATCGGAGCTTTTTACCGTTAAAGAACAATTGGAAACGATTCAACATGCCTTGTTCGATGTAGGAGCCGCCCTTGCCACTCCGCGCACTCGAGCGGAAACAAGCAAATTAAATAAAACGCGTTTTGACAATGAAGCGACAACGCTGCTCGAGCAGTGGATAGACGCCATGGACGCCACACTGCCGCCGCTCCATACGTTTATTCTACCAGGGGGCAATCCTTGCGGAGCTGTCTTGCATCAGGCGCGCAGCGTCTGCCGCAGAGCCGAACGATTAGTTGTTCCTTTAAACAAACGCGCGGATGTTTCAGATCACGTTTTAGTGTATCTCAATCGTTTATCGGATTATCTCTTTGTAGCGTCCCGCTATGTGAACCATCTCATGAATATGCCCGAAACGCTATGGGAAAAGCATAAGATTTCACAGCAACATTAATGAAATAAACTTGAATAAATAGGAAAATATATGCAGTTTTTTGTCTTTTGTCTGTGCCTTTTTATGATATGCGTAGGGGTCGTTTTATATGCTCAGGAGCCTGCCAATCCGCCGCGGCGCGTGCTTATTTTGCTTGGACCTCCCGGATCAGGCAAGGGAACGCAAGCTGTGCAGCTGAGCAAAGAATTGGGCATCCCTCATATTTCGACGGGCGATCTGTTCCGCGATAATCTTAGCCGCAACACGGAGCTGGGCAAGAAAGCCAAAACCTATATGGATGCAGGAAAATTGGTTCCGGATGAGCTTGTTTTGGAAATGTTGTTCGATCGCGTTTCCAAGCCCGATTGCGTTAAGGGATATCTCTTAGATGGTTTTCCAAGAACTGTTCCTCAAGCTGAAGCGTTGGATAAACATCTAGAAAAAGGCGTTCAAACGATCGCATTGAATTTAGTTATTCAAGATGAGACGATTATTAAACGCATCGCGGGCCGCTTGACTTGCAAACAAGGCGGACATGTCGCCAACCGTTTTTTTTCGCCTCCCGCCGCTGAAGGCGTCTGCGACATATGCGGAGGAGAACTTGTACAGCGTTCAGATGACGCCCCGGATGTTGTAAAAGAACGCCTCCGCGTGTACCATGAACAGACAGCTCCGCTTGTAAAGTTTTATGAGAATAAAGGGGTCCTTATTAATATCAATGGTGAAAATCCGCCTGACATCGTATTTAAAGACCTTTTGAAAGCTTTAAAACAGCTTTAAGATGAAGAAAGATATTCTCGCAGGGATTTTTTTGAGAAAATGCCTGCTTGTTTCAAATCTTTAACAGTCGCCAAGCCATATTCTTTAAGGTGGCGTCTGACGATCTGAAGGATTTTCCGATGTTGCTCAAGACGCTCCTGTTCAGAATGTTCCGCTCCTAATTTCAATAATTCGAGGTTGGATATTTCAGGAAGCAAACCAATTAGCGCATAGTCGTTTAAATCCCAAACAGCAAACCGGACCAACGCCTCGATAGCGGGATCCTCATCTTGCAAAACTTGAGACTCTTGGTCTACATCGGTGTATATTTTATTTAAGTGAGTTTGCAGGATGGCGTATAGACCGGTTTGAGGCATTGCATGTCCAACAGCCGTCGTCAATAAACGGTGGCAATGCTCTTTGGCGACTCCCAATCTGTTGATCAATTCTTTGCGCTCTGTATTCCATGCGAGCGAGAGAGCGCGATCTATTTTAGCAAGCAGATCCTCATGCGCCTTAGCCAACTTATCAATTTCTTTTAAAATAGGCTTTAGGTCCTCGCGTCCAATGTTTGTCGTATCAAGTTGCCGAATCTCATTTTCAATAGAGGCGGTCATCTTATCGAGCTCTTCCATTCGCCGTCCAAATTCGCTGCAAGTAAGAATCAGTTGGTACTGAAAAGGCTCAGTCGCGCTTTCATGCTTAAACGCTTCCAACTGCGCGGGTGAAGCGTTCATCAAAGCTTCAGAAAACACCTCTTGCGGCAAACCCGCCAATATAGGGGAGATCTTCCATTGCTGGCAGCCGTCATAGGTATATCGTTCTAAAACATCCATGAACGCCGAGGAGGAAAGCGTTCTACCAAGCAATTCAAGCTGCTCTCTCTCTGATATTTGAGTAATGTCCATATCACCTCATTAATCAAAGATATACTGCAGAATAATTGAAAAGTAAATATTTATTCTACATACAGCAGCAAGCTTTTCAAGTAGTCGCCTTCGGGATGACAAATATTTAGGGGATGGTCCGAAGCAACGCGGTGCATTCCAATAATGCGAACAACTCGATTAGCTTCAACCGAGGCTTGAAAGATCACTTTTTGAAAGAGCTCGGCATCAACATGATAGGAGCAAGAGCATGTGAGAAGCAGCGAGCCTTTGGGCATTTTTTGCAGTGCGATGCGGTTAATGTCTTTATAACCGCGACAAGCGGCGATGAGATCTTTACGCCGTTTTGCAAAAGCGGGCGGATCCAGAATGATTAGATCATAATTCAATTCACGTTCACGTAAAAATTGAAATACATCGGCTTTGTAAAATTCATGGTTGTCAACAGCAATGCCGTTGAGCTGCATATTGCGGCGGGCCATCTGCATGGCTGTTTCGGAGATATCAACAGAGTCAACTTGGGACGCGCCGCCAGCGGCCGCATAGACGCTAAAGGCTCCCGTATAGGAAAAACAATTAAGCACACGCTTTTTTTTCGCGAGTTGTTTGACCCAAAGCCTCATTTCACGCTGATCTAAAAAAAATCCAGTCTTCTGACCTTCAACAATCGAGACTAAAAAACGCAGCCCATTTTCTCTAACTTCAATTTCATCCGAGATTTGACCAAAAAGAGATTGTTGTATTGGCGTCAGTCCCTCTTCTTTGCGGGATGGCAGGTTTGACTTCTCATATATCGCCGAGGGCTTAAGTTCTTTGATAAGCGCATCCATCCACCAGTTGCGCAGCCGATCCATGCCCAGCGTCGAAAATTGAACAACCAAAACATCGCCATATCGATCAACAACTAACCCAGGAAGGCGATCTCCTTCTCCGTTAATCAGGCGAAAAGCATTGGTGTCCGAAGCGCGGAATAGTTGATTTCTGAGTGCAATTGCAGCCTCTAGATTCCTCTGCATCGCCTCTAACGGCGGCGTCGCATCGAAGGCGACCATTCGGCCTACAAGCTGAGATTTTCTATTAAAATAGGCGCTTCCTAGTAATTTTTTTTCGGAGCTGTATACTGGAAAAACATCTCCATCGATAAATTCCGTCGGCATGTTTTGGATGGCGCCGGAAAAAATCCAATGGTGCCGGTTAATAATCGCTTTTTCCTTGCCGGGCTTAAGAACTATGCATCGATCAGTCATCATTTGTTTTACCGTAGTTAATGTCGCGTCATCGCGTCACATAGTATAATCGAAACCAACCTATAGAGACAATTGTAAAAGTCTTGGGCGACATGCAAAGGTGAGCGCTTACCCCTCTCTGTGCTCTCTGTGGGCTCTGTGGTAGCCAAAGAACCTTAAATGATTCAATTTAAGGCTCTTTGGCTACCACAGAGCCCACAGAGAGCACAGAGAGAGGGGTAAGCGTTCACATTTAAACGCTACGCGAAAGGAGAAAGTGCAAAAAATATTCGCCTTCAATCAGGCGCTAAAGGCGGCGCAAACAATTAAAAAATACATCAAAAAGATTGACTGTTTACTTGTGTTAATATATTATCTGATAATAGTACTATTAGTTTATATCTATTATTTAACTTATAGTTGATTGGTAAAAACAATATATTAGGAGAATTTATGAATCCAGATATTACGACTCCAGTAGGAGCGGGACAGCTTCTTTTTGGTGTCTCATTTACTTTAGCCCAAACGGTACACGGACTGCGAAAAGATCTTAAACTAGATCCATACACCATACCCCCACAGGTCATAAAACCAGTTGTCACAACCATCAGCCAGAAGCTGATCGCCATCCGTGAAGCTTGCATCAAGCCTTCTCTGCATGAATCAAATAGGGATGTCATAGCTTTAGAAGCCTCTCTCAAACAACTGAGCAGCGAAGGTTCTACACTTGTTCATATTGACAATGCAATTAAGAACACTTCCGACGTGCTTCAGAAAATTAGAATTGTAGAGTCTCTTTTATGGCCAGTACATCCACAGCATTCACAAGTAGTTCTCAAGTATATGACACTATTCTATTCGACGCTTGATAACCCTCGGAGGGGCGTGCGAATGGCTGAATTGGAAGATTTGATTTTATCGAACGGGTTTGATTTAGATCAGCTTGTTTTAACTGCAACTGTTGGCCAGCGCTGCACTTACGTCAGCTTGCGCGATCATGCAAGAATTTTCGGAAATCAGGATATGACAACCCTATTTGACAGTGTCGATCAACACCGTCACGCAAACTAATAAAATAAGCTTAGTTCAAGAATAACGCTCCTATGTCGCCCTTGGAGGGCTGCATAGGAGTTTTACTATATTCCATTTAATAGACATCCTGTAATTGCACCCACTAAACATTTTACACTAGACCATAAAACCGCGATCTGATAAGATTAGGGTAACTGTATCTTACCGAAGGCTATACCCGTATTTAGAATTACATTACAGTCTTGCACTAAAGTTAAGAGTGCGTAGGAATTCTACGCAAGCTACACTTTGAGCCATGCTTGGATTTAAATCTCTGGTTTTTCTTCTTTCAAAAGAAACCCCGCTTTACTTTCCTAGATCACGCAATCAACTCAGAGTCTGGTTTGTCAAGGCCTATGCCGGCTAACCGCTTTGAGTCGGATTGCGTGAACTAAATAAGGGGGCAGGCACAAGTAACATACAGCCGAAAACATAATCCAACATGGAGACTTTATGAAGAAAATATTTGTAGGAAATTTATCCTGGAAAGTAACGGAAGAAGTTTTAAAGCCGCTTTTTGAAGCGTACGGAAACGTCGTATCTGTAAAAATCATCGTTGACCAATATACAGGCAAATCCAAAGGGTTTGGCTTTGTTGAAATGGAAAGCGCAGACGGCGCAGCTAAAGCGATTGAAGAACTTAATGAGAAGCCTCTTCTCGAACGCAACATGCGTGTAAGTTTAGCTCAACCTCGCACAGATCGTCCAGTGGGCGCTGGCGCAATGCGTTCAGGCGGCGGTCGCAGCAGTGGTGGAGATAGAGACTTCCGCGGCGGTGGCGACAGAGGCGGAGATCGTGGCGGAGATCGCGGTGGGGATCGTGGCGGAGATAGAGATCGTGGATCT
>Ga0207104_1179_pt2 | contig 15031 bp, 16 predicted proteins | sample Alteio_BWMinHeat_79_FD_153538 | JGI IMG/M metagenome (GOLD analysis project Ga0207104, IMG submission 153538) | Enriched cells from forest soil in Barre Woods Harvard Forest LTER site, Petersham, Massachusetts, United States -... | ecosystem: Environmental > Terrestrial > Soil > Temperate forest >...
TCCAGGAAGATGGATAGACAGCCGGCGAGACGAGTACCCAATTCGTCCAGGCTTGCGAGACCATGGCATTCGATTGCACCCGGTTCAAGATGTCTTGCCGCTGCTGGGCTGCCTGCTGTGTCTGCTCTGCGGTAGAGGCTTGTGCCAAGGCCTGATTCGCTGCGTCGAGGTCCTGTTGGAGCTGGTCATTTTCCTGTCGTAGTGAGACGAGTTGATGGCGGGCGTCTTCGTTATCCCGCAAGGCGGCGATGGCCTGTTTCACTTCTTCCGTATCGATCTGGGCTACCAGATCCGTTCTGACCACGATCGTGTCCCCATCGAGTGTCGTGTTGGTCTCTTGCTCCAGGACAAGAACCAAGCCGGCCGTATAGGTTCGAATTTCGTCTTTTGTCACATCGAGACCATCCACGACGGTGACGCTTTCGAGATAGACAGCGACCTGTTCCAGGGCATTTCGTTTGGCCGCTTCGGTAGCCAGGCGGATGGCGTCCTCCCTGGTATCACGGTCTCCCATCCGGTGTTTCCCCTGGGCGGTCACGACTCGGACCTCTGCCAGAGTGACTGACGGCCAGACAGACAACATGACGAACAGTGCCATGAGTCCTAGACTTCGCGATGGAATGTGAGGGAACGTCATTTGGGTGGCAGAATGCGTAGAAGAGAGTGGTGGCACGCCCTCACCTTTTGGATAGGACCGACGCACCAGGGGCCGATCCGTTGATAGCCGCACGTCTTATGGTAAGCATAGCACCGACATTGACGGTTCTGCCAGGAGCGTCTCATTAGCGTAAATCCTGATGGATCGTGCGGGCGAGGTCTTGCCTCGCTTGCCTTGGCGGAAAACGCCATGATAGCGTAGAAGCCCCCTTGGAATGGAAAGGACTGATTCGTGCTTATGTCGGTCAGCCTTGATCGTAGATGGTCAATTCGGACTCTAGCCGTGTCATTGTTCCTCCTCTGTGTACTTCCCCAGAGCGGGGTCACGGCTGCTGCATCGGCGACGGCAGAGTTCCCTGTCTCCATCGCGCCTACCGAACACGTTATTCTTTTCGTCCTCGAAGGCTTCGGCCAGAATTCGCTGAAAGGCGGTACGATGCCGACCCTCAGCCGGTTGATTAAGGAAGGGGCTGTCACCTGGTCTGCTACGGCGGTGAAACCTGCGTTACGGCTGCCGACGATGGCGTCGTTGATTACGGGGATGCCGGTCGAGAAACACGGCATTACCTGGAATACCTTTGAATTCAGCCGCGGCTACCCACGCGCCCCGAGCGTATTTGACTATCTTGATTTAAGTGGAGGGCGGGACAGTGCGATCTTCCTCATGGACGAGTCGCTCTATCAGTTGGCAAGACCTGAACCCTACACAGACTATCAGATGTGCGGTCCTCTGAAACCTGAGTGCAGCACAGATCGAATCGTGTCTTACATCCGTCAATACTTCAATAAAGCAAGCAGCGGCCATGGCTATGGGCACGCGATCCTATCACTGCCGCATTTCCTGGTCGTGCATCTTCCTGAGGCAGGCCGAGTGGGTGCATCCAAGGGCTGGACTTCGAAGGAGTACCGTCACGCTCTTCGCACGGTGGATACGGCCATACACTCTGTGTTGGATATCTATCAAGAGCAGGGGCTGACGAAGCGGACGACCCAGTTCGTGACGTCGCTCAGCCCCGAAGGCAGTGATGCAAATCAGGAATCGGCTGATGCAGCCGTTCCGATGGTTCCGTGGATTGCCTCAGGGGTAGGGATTAAACCTGGTCACGCGATTCACCAGTCGGTCTCAATTCTCGATACCGGTGCGACGGTGATGCGGACGTTGGGATTGCAGACACATACGGAATGGGACAGTCGTGCTGTGGAAGAAATCTTTCAAGCAGCCTTTGCCGCGGCTCCACAGGGATCCAGCCTGCAATAGGTCGCGTGATGCGCAATGTGACATGGTACATCCGTTGTCTGGTCGGAGGGTTGCTGGGCTTTGCGGCGGTAGTGTCGCCGGTCATGGCCGGTCAGCCGGCTGCCTACACCCAGGAACATACGATCACCATCGACGCCACGACGATTAATCCTCAGTCCTGGTGGCAAGTGCCCGGCATCACTCCGTCCATCTATGCGTCGGACCCCGAGTCTATGGATGCCTACAAGACGACCGAGTCTCGCGCCCTCAAGCTGAAGCCGGGAAAATACAAATTCGGAAGCTTCACGTTTGATTTTCCGTTCACGGTGAACTTAGAGGGGAAGTTGGAGTTTGCTCAGTCCCTCGACCAATGTGTGGAGGGACGAGGGACTCAGACCTTAACCATCCGCTGTAGCAGGACCTATCCGCACGGCGGACAGCGCGATTACCAGTATCAGTAGAGGAGCGGGACCAATGGCCCAGGCGCTTGATGATCTGTTAGAAGCACTCGAGGATGTCGACGACGCGACCCGCGAGGAGGCCTCCAAGGCTCTCGCCGAACGCGCCGATCCCACCACATTGGATGCGCTCCTCGGTGCCTGTGGGGACGAATATTGGACTGTGCGGGCTCATGCGGGCTGGGGCGTGGCCAGGATCGGCGGGACCAAAGCGGTGGAAGCACTCATTGTCCTGTTTAACGACTCCATCATGGAGGTGCGGAACGATGCCGTGGCAGCCATGGCCGCGATGGGAGTCACCGTCGTTGATCGTCTGATCACCGCATTGAAGGATGAACGGTGGCGTGTCCGCGAATATGCCGCGAAAACCTGTGGAGTCATCAAGGATCCGAACGCGGTCGAGGCGCTCATACTCGTCTGTCGAGATCGCGATGGCGCTGTGAAGAGTGCGGTCGCGGAGGCGCTGGGTAAGATCGGGGATCCGAGGGCGATCCCGGCCCTGATCAGACTGTTCCGTGACCCTTCGAAGACCGTGCGAGAAACAGCTGGGACCGCGCTCATCTCCATCGGCCAGCCTTCCGTCGATCCGCTGATTGAGTGTCTCAAGGATAAAGATTTTGTGGTCCGGTGCCACGCCGCCCGTGCACTCGGTGGGATGACCACCGACTATCAAATCGGCCGGACGTGGGTGCGGGACTCTAAAGTTGTCGATGTTCTGATTGCCGCGCTGAAGGATCCGGATCGGGCCGTCCGCGAAGATGCCACGATCGCTCTGGGCCAGATCGGCGATCCACGGGCCATTGATGCCTTGATCGAAGCGATGAAGGATGGCGTGGTGAAGCGGCATGCCATTACGTCGCTCGGTATGATTGGCGATCCTCGTGCGTTGCCTCCGGTGCTGGATGCGTTGAGGGGGAAGGGGATTCGACAGGATGGGACTCCGACCCCCGGCTGTATTGTCAGTGAAGACGCGTTTATCAAGGAAGCGGCGGCGACGGCACTCGGCCAGTTCCGGGATCCTCGCGTCATTCCCGACTTAATCATGCTGTTGAAAGATGGTGTGTTGCGCGAGAAGGCCAGTGCCGCCCTGGCCACCATCGGTGATACGGCAATCGAGCCATTGATTGCGTTTCTCTACGATCCGAAAGCATCCGAAGTCGTTGCTGAAGGGGAACGAGTCCTTTCCTATGCGTCGGTTCGGCTCACGGCGAAAGATGCCTTGCGGCAATTGGCGCTTCAAACGCTCGAGAAATTAGGGTGGGTGCCGGCTCCGGAAGATATCACCGTCAATTCGAGCGTGATCGACAATGCCAGGGTGGACATGCCTCTCGGCGACTCAGGCCGATTTGGTCCTTCAGGTGATTTTGCCCAAAACGGTTAACAGGGTCGAGCAGGCTATTGAGGTCAGGCATGGCTGACGCGGTAGCCGAACAGATCGCAGCTCTCAAGGACGAAGATTGGGCGATTCGCGAAGAGGCAGCCATGATGCTGGGCACGCTTCGGGATCCGCGGGCGGTGGCGCCGTTGGTCTCTGTACTTCGTGACCGTGATCGCGCGGTTCGCGATGCGGCTATCGGAGCGCTCTTGGCCATCGGAGAGCCCGCTGTGACGACACTGGGCGCCTGCCTTTCCGACCCGCTGCTTACGGTTCAGGAGTTGGCCTCGTCGGTGTTGGCTCGCATTGCCGATGCACGAGTGCTTACCCCGCTGATCACGGCGCTGGCGAGTCCAGACTGGATTGTGCGGATGCATGCGGCCAAGGCGCTGGGTCGGATTCAGGACCCAGAGGCTGTCACGCCGCTTGTGCCGCTCCTGCAAGATTCGGTGAAGGCTGTACGCGAGGAGACGTCGACCGCCCTCGCGGCCATTGGGGATGCGGCGTTACCGTCGTTGCTCGGCGCGTTGACCCATGGGGAATGGCTGGTACGGCTGCATGCGGTAGAAGCCTTGGGGAAAACACGGTCGCCCGAGGCTGTGACCCCTTTATTGTCTGTACTCTTTAACGATCGGGATAGGGCGGTGCGCGAGGATGCCGTCCGCACGCTTGGTCAAATCGGAGATGCGCGAGCGGTGGAGTTCCTCGTCACGGCGATGAAGGATTCGGGGCTGCGGCCATTGGCCATTGAGGCGCTGGGCCAGATAGGTGATCGTCGTGCGGTGCCGGTGCTGATCAATGTGCTCGAGGGAGTGGACCGACTGGAAGTTTCACAGCCGATCGACGGCTGCGGTGATCATTGGGGTGAGGAAATGATCACGTTCGGCGCGGCTGCCAGGGCCTTAGGTGTGATTCGAGACGAGTCGGCCATCCCGTCGCTCATCAAGGCGCTTCGTTATACGGTGACGCGGGCGGATGCCGCCGACGCACTCACTCGATTTGGGGGCAACATAATTGCGCCATTGTTGGCCCTGTTAGCACACGAATCGGATGACAACATCCGTTACCATATCAAAGACACGTTGGCCAAGGTTGGCTGGCGGGCAGGACGTGTTTAGCCGACTGCTAGACACAGGTCGTTCGAGAGTCGGAGTTGGTTCTTATGGCGAAGGAAAGTATTGAAACACTGATTTCCGAGCTCGTCCATGAAGAGGATTGGCGACGGATGCGGGCGACGGCAGCCTGTGTATCTGGCGGGCCGCGCGCAGTCCAGGCGCTCATTCATGCGCTGCAGACCGGCTCGTCGGCGTTGAAAGCCGAGGCGGCGGCCATGCTGGCGCGCATGAGTGATCCTCAGGGCGGCGTGCCTTTGGTTGGGTTACTCCACGATGAAGATGAGGCTGTCCGTAAGGCCGCTGCATCAGCCTTGGACCACATGGCGGGAGTGCTTGACGAGACGACTGCTGCGGCGTTGACCTCGCTACTCTATGCCTCGAAGGATGAGGGGATTCGTGTGGCTGCCTCGCAGTTGTTGGGGGTCATTCCGAATGCGATCGCGCCACTCTGCACGATGTTGTCGCATGAGGACCCAGAGGCGCAGATCATGGCCGCGGAGATGCTGGAGCATCTCCTCGATCCCCGTTCGGCGGACGCGTTCATCAATGCGATGGGGCAGCCGGCCGTTCGCGAGATTGCCGTGCGGACGCTCAAGAAGTTGAGCGCCATTCGTGAGCGCATCGACGAGGTGTTTGACGCGCTTCGCGCGATTGAGGAGTTGAGCGAACGGGAAGAGGCTCGTATGAGCACGGTGATCAATCTTTTGCCCATCGGGCGTCCGAGTGTCGAGATTTTAATCGAGTATCTGGAGGATGACGATTGGCTGGTTCGCGAGGCCGCCGCCGATTTGCTGGGAAAGATCGGCGATGTGCGCGCAGTCGAACCCTTGATGCAACGGTTGCGTGTCGACAAAGATACGGGCGTGAAGGAATTGGCGATGAAATCATTGGGCCTGATCGGCGATGCCAGACCTGCCCAACTTTATATCGAGGCCATTCCCATTCGACCCCTGCGGGTCTATGCCATGGAAGCCTTGGCCAAAGTAAAGGATGTGGAGGTGTTGCGGCCGTACAAGGAGCTGTTCGATCGGTTGAGGACAGATCGAGACGGCCTGGTTGCCTACAATTCAGGATTGATCGCAGACAAGCTGGAAGCGCTCGACGGGACGCCTGTCGGGAGTCAGGAAGGGCAAGACGACGATGAGTGATGATGTGCAGGCTGAACGGATCGAACAACTGATCGGAGCCCTCCGGGACGATAATGATGCGCTTCGCGATCATGCCATCGCCAGTTTGAGTCAAGTGGGTGAGGATGCGGTGGGGCCGTTGATCGGGCTTATGGCGGACGAAGATGTCCTGATTCGAGAAGCGGCGACCAGCGCCATCGTACGGATCGGCCCGTCGGTCGTCGATCGGTTAATCGAGGCGTTGGAGGACGATGAGTGGGCGATTCGCGAGCAGGCTGCGTCGGGATTGGGGAAACTTCGAGATTCGCGGGGCGTCGATCCTCTCGTGAACGCGCTGAAGGATAAGGATGGTGCGGTGCGGACTGCCGCCGTCTGGGCGCTTGAACGTATCGGCGATGCACGTGCGGTGCCCGGGTTAGTCGAGGCGCTGACCGATAACACCGTGCGTGAGGACGTGGCGCGTGTGCTGAAGAAGATCGGCGATACGCGGGCCGTGGACGCCTTGATCGATGGATTGATGGGCAACAATTGGATGGTGCGGCGCCATGCGGCCGAAGCCTTGGGCAAAATCGGCGATGCCCGCGGCGTCGGTCCATTAATCGAATCGCTCAAGGATGAAGACTGGCTGGTGCGGCGGAATGCGGCGGAGGCGCTTGCAAGGCTCGGGGCGAAGCAGGCGATCGATCCCTTGCTTCCGTTGCTTGAAGATGAAAATACGATGGTGCAGGAAACAGTAGAAGGTGTGTTGGCGAGTCTCGGATGGCACGCGAAATCGTAATCTTTAGTTCGACGTAAAGGATACAGATCATGGCGGATGAAGTTGCTCCAAAGCTGATTCAGATCGGTCCGAAGGGCGGTGCGAAGAAGGATGGGTTCAATCTTGTCACAGAACGAGTTGTCGCGGTGAATCCTGAGGCGAAACAGCTCGAAGTCGAACTGTTGGCCTACGACGGTAAGACGGTTGTGCTGGACGTTGATGACGAGGCGCTTGAGGAGTTGAAGCGCCTTAAGATAGGGGATGGTGCCACGATTCGCGTGGTCGAAGAAGGAGGGCGACGGATCGCCAAGAGCTTTCGGATTCGCGCGAAGGATCCCAATGCGGCGCGCGCTGACGCAATGCTCTTGGATCTCAAAGACAGCCACTGGCTCAACCGAAAGTATGCAGCCGAAGTGTTGGGTGAACTCAAAGAGGTTCGCGCCGTACGGCCGTTGGTCGATGCGTTGGCGGACGATGTCGGCGACGTCCGGCAGCGTGCCTATGATTCGTTGATCAAGATCGGCGGCCCAGCGGTGCCGTCGCTCGTGCCCTTGCTGGTTTCGGAAGAAGATGAGCTCAGACAATCCGTGACCGAAATCATCCGTAAAATCGGAAAGCCCGCCGTTGAGCCGTTGGCCGCGGCGCTCACCGAGGCCGACGACCGCCTGAAGACGCGGGTGATGAAGGTGCTGGACCGGATGGGCTACAAGCCGAAAGTCAAAGATGAAGTCAAGGCCGAGGCCCCTCGACTCACGTAACGCCGCTGTTACGTGGCTGGTGAGGGCGCTTTACTTGGCCTTCCGACCGAAATATGGCGGAAGCCAAAACTCGCGACACGGTCTGGGTCATACACATTACGCAAGTCAAAGAAAATGGGCTTAAGTAAGAGGGTTTTCAGTTTATCGAAATCAAGGGTTCGAAACTGGTTCCATTCGGTCATGAGGATCAACGCATCTGCTCCCTGTGCCGTCTCATAGGCATCTTTGCAGGGAACAAGGCCGGAAACTATCTGACAGGCTTCCTCTAGAGCGGCAGGATCGTAGGCACGAACTGTGGCGCCCTGTTTCATGAGTTCTCGTGCAATGGTGAGGGCCGGCGCATCCCGCAGGTCGTTCGTGTTGGGTTTAAAGGACAGACCCAGCATCGCGAACGTCTTTCCCTTGAGCCCTCCAACCTCTTTCGTGATCTTTTCAATCATCCGGACGCGTTGCTGCTCATTAATGTGAGCGGCGGCGGCAGCGATCTGCATAGGAAAGCCGACTCGTTCACCCGTCTGTACGAGGGCGGCCAGATCTTTCGGAAAACACGATCCACCGAATCCCGGTCCCGCGTGGAGAAACTTCGATCCGATCCGGTTATCGAGCCCCATCCCTTTTGCAACCATCTGTACGTTGGCGCCGACCCGTTCACAGACTGTCGCGATTTCATTAATGAACGAGATTTTGGTGGCGAGGAAGGCATTGGAGGCATATTTGATCATCTCGGCAGTTGGGATGTCGGTCACGACGAATGGAGTTTCGATGAGGTAGAGCGGACGATAGAGGTCCTTCATGATCGCAATCGCCTGCTCGCTGTCTGCACCGATGACGACCCGGTTTGGTCGCATGAAGTCTTCGATGGCGGATCCTTCACGAAGAAACTCCGGGTTGGAGACGATGTCGAACCGGAATTTGCCCGATTGATTGGCATTGATCACTTCACGTAGCTTTTGCCCTGTTCCCACCGGGACGGTCGATTTGGTGACGATGACCTTGTACCCGGTCATGGTTCTGGCGATGCCGCGACCGACTTCTTCTACGTACGAGAGATCGGCTGATCCGTCCGGTCGCGGTGGGGTTCCAACCGCAATGAAGATGACGAGAGCCTTGTCGACGGCTTTGGCGACGTCAGTGGTAAAGCTGATTCGGTTCTCTCGAATTCCCTTGGCGACGAGTTCCGAGATCCCCGGCTCATAGAAGGGGACATCACCCTTCTCAAGTCTGGCGACACGTGTGGCGTCGGTATCCATGCAGGTGACGTTGACGCCGAACTCTGAAAAACAGGCCCCTGTAACCAATCCGACGTAACCGGTTCCAATTACACTGATATGCATGGTTCCCTTTTCTCCTGTGATCAAGATCGCTCTAGGCCGAGTATAGCAACGGTATCGGGGTCGAGCAACAAAAGTGTAGGATTAGGGTATTGACTGAGGAGAATCGCTCGTTGACAGGTGCATGAGGGGTGAGTACTATTTTGCTCTCTCCATTGTACGGATCCTGTCGTATGGCGATTCAGAGCAGACCTCTTCAGCGACCGCTCGCCGTGATGATGTGCCGAAGCTTGCGCACGATCAGTCCGGACGCCACGCTGTTGGAGGCGGCCTGGCTGATGCGTGACGCGAGAGTCGGCGCATTGTTGGTACACGAGGCCGGCCACTATAGTGGTCTCGTCAGCGAATCGGACTTGGTTCGCAAGGGCATGGCGGAATCACGCCCGGTACACGAGACGTTGGTCCGTGCCGTCATGAGCCACCCCCTGATATCCATCGATCATGCAAGCTCAGCCCACGAGGCGAGCGAAAAAATGGCGGAACATGGGATTCGCCATCTGGCAGTTTCCGATGAGGGACAGATCGTCGGGATCATCTCCGTTCGCGATCTCCTGCGGTACTTCAAAAACTGGGGCGATCTGTAATCGTGTGGATTCGTGGGGTCGGGCCGGATCGTCTTCCTTCCCTGTGTGATGTTTCCGCATGAGTCTTGTGGACCGGTCGATTCATATCCCTCGCTGGTTTCTTCTGATAACGGCGCTGGCAACCGGCGCGGTGGTCATGGCGCTCGAAATTGTGGGAAGCCGCCTGTTAGCTCCCGTTTTCGGAAACTCCCTGTTTGTCTGGGGTGCATTGATCGGAGTGATTCTCGCCGCCATGAGCAGTGGCTATGCCTTTGGCGGTTGGGTTTCCGACCGGTACCCCGGCGCGCAGGTGCTGGCGAGTCTGTTGCTGTTCTCTGGAGCCTGGACCTTTCTGATCGCGTGGCTTGGCCAGCCGGTGCTCTTTAGGGTCGCGACAGCGATTGAGGACCCTCGGTGGGGACCCTGTGTCGCGGCGGCGTTGCTCCTGGGTCCGCCGGCCTTTGGTCTGAGCGGTGTACTGCCGGCTCTGTTGCGATTGGCGGTGTCGGATTTTGAGTATTTCGGCCGGCAGACCGGTCGGATGATCGCGCTCTCGACCGTAGGGAGCTTGGCGGGAACGTGGGGGACGGCGTTCTTCTTTCTGTCGTGGATCGGCAGCCAGGCGCTTGTCGCGTGGCTCGGCGCTATTCAAGCAGGGCTTGGTCTCTGGTGGTTGGTCAGGGGGACGACCGCACGGCCGCTGGTGATCGGAATACTCATCCTCTGCGTTGTAGGGTTGGGGGCCGGCGCCTGGTTCCCGATCCAGATGTTGCCGGCGCCGGTCTACCAGAAAGACAGCCCGTACCAGCAAGTACGAATTCGCGATGATGACCTGTTTCGCTATCTGATCTTGGATCGGACCTACCACGCGGTTATGTGGAAGGCGGATCCTATCGCCCTGTTTCTTCCCTATAGTCAATTGATGGTCGCGTCGCTGGCGTTGGTGGAAAAACCAAAACGAGGGTTGATCCTCGGTCACGGAGGTGGATCGCTGGCAAAGTGGCTCGCCCATCAATGGCCTGAACTTGAGCTGGATATCGTTGAGTTCGATCCCGCAGTCGTTCGAATGGCCGAGGAATATTTCTCCTATCATCCGCCTCCCCAGCACCATGTGTACGTTCGGGATGCCCGGGTCTTCCTGAATTCCACGGAACGGACGTACGATCTTATGTGGGTCGATGCGTTTGCCCGACACATGATCCCGTTTCACCTGACTACGGAGGAGTTCTTTGCAGAGTTGCGCGCCCATCTTACGCCGAACGGTATTCTGGCATTGAATTTGGCTTCGTCGGGCGAAGGAGGAGATCTGTTGCGGGCTAATGCGGTCGTGCAGACGATGAGACGGTCGTTTCCCAGCGTCGAGTCCTTTGCGGTCAAGGGGCCATGGAAGACTTCTCAGTCGCGATCGGCGAATCTGGTATTCTTTGCCGGGTCGCAACGTGAACAACCTACGTTCTCTACCATTGTGACCAATGTGACCAAATTGGTTGAGCAGCAGCGTCTTCCATTCGAGGCGGTTGCGTTGCTGGGTACCCATCGTGCCCAACCCTGGGAAGCAGGTGTGGTGTTAACTGATGACTATGCGCCGTATGATCTGTTAATCGGGTCTACGGTTCAAGAAGTGCAGCCTGAGGCGGGGGGTGCGCACTAAATGATTGAAACCCTTGTGACGGTCCTGTCGGTGTGAATATCTGCATTGAAGGTAGACCTCAGAAAAGAGTAAATTAAGGTCCTTGCTTCCGTTTTCGTTGTGGTGCTATCTATTACGGTCGCCTGTCGACAAGAATACTCGGCATTACACATGATGGACGGATATAGGGAAGTAGCGGTCAGCAGGATCTAGCAACGTGGACTTGGCAGCTGGTATTCACCAACCTTATCACATCTCTTCTTTTTTCTTAAGGAGGTAGGTCATGGGCAAGACGATGTTGGGGGTCTTCTTCGGCCTCGTGATGGTCGTGGCTGGGGCATCTGCAGCGTTTGCGCTCCAGGCAGGTGGAGTTGAAATCGGGGACTTGGAGACTGGCTCCGTCGTAGGTCAGTCGTTCAAGGAACTGGATGTTGACGCCCAGCTGTTCGCAGTCGAGATTGGAGACTTAAAGACGTGGTATCCACCCGTCACGGTGATCGATTTCAAAGTTCGACCTGGTCGTCCTGTCTTGCTAAAAGTGACGAACAAAGCCACTGCTGAGCATGGATTCCAGATGACCGATGCTGTGAACGCTGGCTCACCGTTTGTGATGAAAGCTGAAGTGGTGCTGAAGCCTGGCGAAACCAAGTATATCGGGATTCCAACCAGCGACATGTTCTACGCCACTCAGGGGAATACGCTGATTTATCGCTGTCACCTGCATCCCGGGCATGTCGGCGGCAAGATTCTTATGATCAAGTAATCGTTCTTGACAGATGTGAGTGACCGTCGCCCTCTTTGCGATACTGCGGAGAGGGCGATGTTTTTTAGCATCCTGCTAGAAGTAGGAAGGCCCTGCTGCTCATGTGAGCAACAGGGCCTTCCTGGTTGAACGAGGAGCGGATGATTAGTTGCGTACGCCGCTCCAGACTTTCGCCTCATCGATGGCCTTATCTGGATTGAGTGTCTTTGCCCTCTCGAGCAGGACCTCCGTGGTTTCCGGATACAGCGGGTCAGAAATACAACAATTATCGACCGGGCAGACGGCGGCGCACTGCGGTTCGTCGAAGTGTCCGACACACTCGGTGCAACGGTCATGTGCGATCACATAAATACTATCGCCAACTCCCTGGCCATCGCCCACATGGTTGCCCTTCGTTTCCGCATCGCTGCGAGTCTCAAAAATCGCCTCGTTCGGACATTCTGGCAGGCAGGCTCCACAGGAGATACATTCATCGGTAATCAGCAACGCCATGACCCTCGCCTCCTTCTACACGACAATAGAGATACACACGGTTGACAAGTTCACCCCGTCACGACCATTATGCGTGGCGCGATGTGACCGCCATTCTAGTCCGCCGCTCTTTTCCAAGTCAACAGAACGGCACTTGCTCAGAAGGCCTAGATTCCCTGTGTTAATGGGCCTTTGGGCTCAGGGAATCGTGATGAGTTGCGAGTGAGAGAATATCTATGGCCACTGTATCGGTGAGCGATGGGGGGCAGAAAAAGAAGCGCATCATCACGATTGGGCTCATGGCGATTTTCTTGATGAGCGCGTCGTTCTTTCTCATCGATCGGAAAGACGAGACCATCATTATCGTGTCCTTTCCCAATGGCCGTGAGCTTGAGACGGAAGTGGCGGATACCCCGGAGAAACTGCTCATCGGTCTTGCATTTCGAGAGACGTTGCCGGCTAATGGTGGGTTGCTCTATATCTTCGAGTCGACCGGCCAGAATCACGTCTGGACGAAGGAGTATCGGTTTCCGGTGGACATGATGTGGATTGATGAAAGCCATCATATTGTAGGACTCAAGGAAAATGTCGCTCCTTGCCGGGAAGATGATTGTCCCAAATATAGTTCCTCTCCCGAAGCGGTCCGCTACGCGATTCAAACGGCAGCGGGTTTTATCAAGCAGGAGGGGGTCACCATAGGGTTGGAGCTGAAATATACGCTTCGGATGTAACACGCGCGGGAGGCGTGGCACAGCGCATGAAGACATGAAGAAAGGAGTGGGGAGAGCATGCTAGAGGGGTTTCAATCCGTTGCCCTGGTTAACGAGTTGCCGCCTGGGCAAGCAAAAGCCGTCATGGTGAACAATCGAGAGATTGCACTCTTCAACATCGAGGGGAAGTATTTTGCGATTCATAATATTTGTCCACATGAAGGCGGACCTTTGTGTAAAGGGCGTGTGAAGGGATTTGTTGTAGCCTGTCCGTGGCATGACTTGGCATTCGACGTTCGAAACGGGCAAGGGACGGATGGCGGTGGATATTGTGTGGGAAGTTATCATGTGCAGGTGGAAGGCGAGGAGATTTTTGTCGGGCCTCGGCGCAAACCATAGCAAAATCAGACGATTAATAAGGAGCGGGTTGCCGTATACATGACGATGAGTGCCATGTCTAGCCACGACCATCATGATAGTGCCACACACTCGGATGGAGCCAAGGTCATTGAGACAACTCTTGAGCATCCCATCCAGATTCATCTCTGGGAAGACAGAACGCGAGGAGAGCTCTGGGTCCCGACCTTTGATCCTGCAGGGCTCGAGTTGCTGGCTGATGACTACCTGCGCATTGCCGGGAATAATGCGGTCGATAACGGGCAGCGGACATTTGAGTTTAAAGCGGTCAGGGCGGGAACCCACCGGGTGGTGTTTGAAAAACGCATGGGGTGGAAATTCACCGCCGAAGATCGGCGCGTCTTTGACGTGACGGTCTCTGATGGCTCGTCTCGGAGGAGTGCGTAATCGTGTCGAATGTGGCCTTCATCAATGGAGCGTTCGTGCCTCTGGCCGAGGCGAAAGTCTCGATCGAAGATCGAGGCTTTCAGTTTGGCGATGGCGTCTACGAAGTGATCCGTACCTACAAGGGGCGTCCATTCGCACTCGAAGCCCATCTAGTTCGACTGGATCGCAGCGCGACAGCACTTGACCTGACACAGCCCTATTCCCACGCGGAGTGGACGGACCATATCCTGGAAGGAATCAGACGGGCTGCCTTTCCTGAAGCGAAAATCTACATTCAGCTCAGCAGGGGTGTCGCTCCCCGTGATCACGCCTATTCGACCGAACTCACACCAACGGTCGCTATGACGGTACGTGAGTTCCATCCGCTCGACAGGTCGGTGCAGGCGGCCGGTGTGGACGCGTTGACGACAGAGGATATCCGATGGGGGCGTTGCGACATCAAGAGCGTGAATCTCTTGGCCAATGTTCTTGCGCGACAACAAGTCAAGCAGGCCCAGGTCTTCGAAGCGATTTTGGTCAGAGCGGGATTGGTCACTGAAGGGGCGGTCAGTACTGTCATGGTGGTCCAGGGGGGAACCGTGATGACGGCTCCTGAAGGGCCGCACATTCTGTCCGGGGTGACGAGGGCCGTCGTGTTGGATTTGGCTCGGAGCGAGGGTATACCGATTCAGGAACGCTGTGTCTCGCGGCAAGATCTTTATGGGGCTGACGAAGTTTTTCTTACAGGGACCACGGTCGAGGTCGTGGCTGTGGTCCGTATCGATGGGAAAGTTATTGGAGATGGACGGCCCGGCCCGATCACTCAACAACTCGCCGCTGGCTTCACGAAACAGGTCGGCTAGCCCCCTTGCTTTGGCATAGGTAGCATGCTATGGTCCTCGGGCTGGAAGTGGGCTCAGGCCCACTTTTTTGTTTGATCTCGTGAATGAGCCATCCAAAGATACGGGGCTAGGGGTGTCGGTGAAGGAGTCCCGACCGGTCGTCGATCGCATCAGTGAGGTGGTGTCGCCCATCCTCTGGGCGTTGGGCTTGGAATTGGTCGATGTCGTGTGTGTGGGGCAAGGGGCACGGTCAATCGTCCGCGTGTATATCGATAAGTTGGGTGGCGTCACTGTAGATGACTGCGGGCGGGCACACCTCGCGATTGGTCCAGCCCTGGATGTGGCTGATCCTTTCCCCCATGCCTATACATTGGAAGTCTCCTCGCCGGGTCTGGATCGGGCCTTCAAACGGATTCAGGATTATCGCCGGGCCTTGGGGAAGCAAGTGAGCGTA
>Ga0207104_1192_pt1 | contig 15007 bp, 13 predicted proteins | sample Alteio_BWMinHeat_79_FD_153538 | JGI IMG/M metagenome (GOLD analysis project Ga0207104, IMG submission 153538) | Enriched cells from forest soil in Barre Woods Harvard Forest LTER site, Petersham, Massachusetts, United States -... | ecosystem: Environmental > Terrestrial > Soil > Temperate forest >...
GCTCAAACGTACTGGGTTTCACGACGTAACCGTTTGCGCCGCTCGCATAGCAGCGTGCGAGATCGGTCGGATCGTCGGACGTGGTGAAGACGACGACGGGGATCGCGACGAAGCGGACATCGGCCCGGAGTCGTTTCAAAAAATCGCAGCCATCCCGTCGCCCGAGCTTGAGATCGAGGAGGATAAGGGAAGGCGAGGCAGCTGGCATGGTCTCTTTGCTCGCGGAACGCGCGGCCTCAAAAGGCCCTCGTTCGACGCGCGCAGTAGAGCCCACGCCAGCCGCCTCGCTAGGAGAGTATTGGAAGGAGCTTTTGGGATGGTAAATGACTCGGTCTTGCAGAAAATGCAGCGCAGCATCCGCGTCATGCTCGGTATAGAGGGCAACATCGATGCTGGTTTGCGCCAGTGCGAGGCGAAAGAGTTCGCACTCGCCTGGGCTGTCTTCGATCAAGAGGATGGAGGGGTGCGTCACCATTTATAAAGGAGGACATCAGCAGGGAATATGCCGGGCTCGAAGATGAAGAGGGGAATGTTGGAATTATTAGGAAGAACAGTTAGTTAGATCTTGAAATATGATGGGATTAGTGAGGTGATGGAGGATAGGGGAATGGGGAGAATTTCCAGAGAGGAATGGAAAAATTCCAGAGAGTCAAAAGAGCGGATCCTGTCGCTGACCAGCCCAGCCGGCTTCGCACCCCGCCCGGTGTAGGGGATGAGGGGGGGGGAGCGGCCAGGTGCCCTCCTTGCTCGCAGAACGCGCACGATGAAGCTGTGCTCGTCCGATGCGCGCAGTCGAGGGCAGCCTTGGCCACTCCCCTAAAGAGAGGTTGAAGGAATTGGAAGGACCTCGCTCGGGAAAAAGCGCGTCTTGGCGCGCTGAGGGTTGGGAGGGTGGAATATTGCGCGCAGTTGGAGACTAATCGGCCCACCCTTTTATACGGAAATGCGAGCAAGCTTGGTGGGAGCATTAAAAGACGATTGGCTCCCAGGTCAGCGCTACCCGCAAGAAAAACTATCTCGCCCTAGAGGCGAGGGGGAGAAACGAGCGAGCTTGGAAGGAGCATTTATATTTTGTTCGATGCGCGCAGGTTGGGATCGCTACAGGTCAACATCAGAAAAATTATTTATGGACGAGACTGGATTATATCTCGGCAACACTTCTTAAACTTCTTAGTGCTACCGCAGATACATGGCTCATTGGGCCCAGGTAAGCGCTGGCCAGCAACTGGAACCGAATGTATATCTTCCTGAAGTAGCTTCTCTATTTCAGAATCGTGCTGCCACGGCCAAGAGGCCCAAATAGCAAAGTGGAACGACTTCATAGGATCGGCAAGATCAAGCCCGAATCCAATGCTTGTGGTACCGCGACGCCGATATTTCTCCAAAATAGTTCGTCGATGAGTTGACGCGTACAACTGTTCCACCCGAAGATTTTTGCACGCTACTACAGTGATAACGAGATCATTCAGGGTAACGGTGTTGCGTCTTAACTGTCCTGGTGCAGGGATCTGGCTTCGGAGTTCAGCCATCATACGAGAAAGCGCATGGAGGTCAGCATCAGAGAGTCCTAAGATTGCGAACGCGATCCAACGTGCCCCAGGATCTTCCTCCCTGCATCTTAGTTCGGCCAGTATCACTTTGATTTCATCTGGCACATCCAATTCGATAACAGGTGCCTCCGTTCTGGCACCTCGTCGGTAATCGACCATGAAATCGAACAGTTCTTGAAAGCCTTGCAGCCACACAAAGTTGTACATTCCTTCCCGATTTCGTTCCCACAGGCGATTCGGCTGTAAGCGAGACTTCAAGTACGCCCCAAACAGATCCAACTCATCAGCTAATAATTCCACGGTTTCTTTCTCGAGCGTAATTCTGCGATCCACGTAGTGGAGGAATACATCAGGGCCTCGACAGAATTCCGTTACAATTTCGAGGTCTGCAATAGACATTGCACAGGGGTACTCATGATCCCGGAACAATCCCAATGAAGTGACCGATGCCAAACGGGTAGCTATTTGAGAAAGGTGATGAAGGCTGACGGTCAGTATGTATGACTTTTCGATCTCCGCCTTCTTGACGACCAACTCTTTCCCGGTAATTTGCTCGATGAATTTTGCTTCACTCGTAGAATCAATGTATCTCGCAGCCCTTCTCGCTTGGTTGAATGCGTCTTCAATATTTGCCTTGAGGTCCGACCGTAGTTTAGGGATATCCCCAAGTTGAGAAGCTAGGCGAAACTGTGCGGCTTTGGCTTCGACTAGAATTAGAAAAGGAGGCCAGTGAATAGCAAAGTCGAGCTCCGTAACGCCTCCGGGTCGATCAGGGTCTGGGTATGACAGTTTTCGGTATGTATTAGCTTGTGGGAAAAGGCGTCCCATAAATTCAGCTGTCTTTTGTTCAAGCCAGATTCCTCTTTTGGATGAGTATTGCCCACTGTAGAAAGCTTCTTCCGCTCGTGCGACTTCCTCAAACGCGGTCCACAACTGATCAAGAGCATTCGATATATCACAAAGGAGTACCCGGTTTTGTGAGAGCACGAAAAGAGGACGTCTGCTTACGCCGATCGGTGTAGTCATCACCTTCCTCGTCTCATGTGAACATCCAATCAGGTTGATCAAGGCAAGCCATTCCTCCTCTGATGGTTTCGGCTCAATCTGAATGGTTTCTCTAGATACCGGAATCTTGTCGGGAGAAAGCTCCACCAACTTCTTTGCGTAGCTTGAAAACCCAGCATGTTTTGCCGTTGGAAACTTGCTGAAAAAAGTCTGCGTCTCAGCCGTTGAGCCCTTTCGTTTTCGCTTGCGAAGCTCCTTCCAAATTTGAATGCCTTTTGCATAGGCAGTTTGGAGCTGATTCAGCCATTCATTAGAATGCATCTCCTGAGTCTTGATGATTGCGACAAGTAGCACACAAGCTCGTGTCGGTCCAATCCCCGCGCGCGTTTTGAACCAAGATTCAAACTGGCCCTGGATGCCAGAGATTTCTTCTTGGGTTTGATGGGGGTATGCAGACCCTCGGATAACAGCTGTCCCGCGTGCCAGCTGGGCTGCGATGGCTTCTGCCTGAATTGGATGTGTCCCCGGCGGCCGCTCGAAAGTCTGCATCTGCATCGTGGCATTCAGTATTGTGTCTAACGATTCCATTGCTTGTTCGATGTGATTGGGGAGGATAGTTCTATTTCGACTAACACCGAAAAGAGGGAACAGATGATATGCGAGGAGTTCACTCTTTACCGACACTGAGCCATGCGTGGATTCCCGAGCCGAATCTATAGGAACCATACTGAGCATCACCAGTAAGTGAATGAATAAGAGTTCGGCATCTATTTCATTGCCTAATCGCACGAGCTCTTGTGTCGCAGTATCTAGGCGTCTCTTGGCGTCTAGTGAAACGGTAGTGAAGGGATCTTGGTTCGACGGAGGCAACTCGTTATGTCCTGTCATCTGGAATCTCTAGGTGAGTATGTGATGAGGTATGGGGACGCTAGTGGATGTGGGTGACTTGGTCAAGTGGTCTGAGCATAAAAGAAAGGAAAGGGGCGCAGTTCTTGAGGCTACACTTGCAAAAATAGGGGTCGGGAGTCGTTTCCCGAAAGCTCAGCCTCGCCAGCTGCCTACCGCGTCGGAGCTTGCTTCTGACAGCTCGTCGCGCGTCTCTTAGAACTTCTCATGGTTGACGTGGAGAGGTTGAGTTTCGCGTCACCTGTCTGCGGTGCATGTCTGGTTTTGAGTCAGTACGCGGGATAAAATGTTCGCCATGATGGATACGTGACCTTGTGGTTCCAATGGAGGGCGACCATGGCCGGTCAAGGCATTCGAAAATCAACGCGCTGCCTCAGGTTCTCTCTGGGCATTGTTGTGGCCTTCTCAGGGAGCCTGTTCTTTCTCGTGGGTGGTTCGTGTTTGGCTCAGGCAGGTGAGTCAGCGCAGGGAGAATCTACTGACCAGAGCATGGATATGGATCGTCACGATCATGCGGAAGGGACTGTCGACATGATGGTTCCCCATCAGAAACATCTCGGGCCCCACATGAAATGGACCTTGTTGCGAACGGCGAATGCGGGCGACGCCGAGCGTGCCGATCAGATCGTTCAGACTCTGCGACAGGTCCTTGGCAAGTACAGAGATTACCGGGTGGCCATGGGCGACGGCTATGTTCCGCTTCATCCGGAGCGAACGCCAAAGCATTATCATTTCGCCAATAAGCAGCGCCGATTCCTGGCGAAGATTCGCTTTGATCCGGCCGAACCGACCGCGCTCTTGTACAAGAAAGCTGGGGATGGTTATGAACTCGAGGGGGCGATGTACACCGCGCCGAGAGATATGAGCGAGGACCAGTTGAACGAGCGCGTTCCGTTGAGCGTCGCACAATGGCATGCCCACGTCAATCTCTGCTTCCAGCCGGACGGCAGTAGACGCCGCATGACCCGGAAACAACTTGGGCTCAAGGGCACGATTGCCACGGAATCAGAGTGTCTGCAAGCAGGCGGGCGATTCGTTCCGCAAGCCGGTGGATGGATGATTCATGTATATCCCTTCGAAGACACTTCCGCAAAGATCTGGACCCACTAAGCGGCAAGGGAAGAAAAAGGTGTCGAGAATCATTTCTGACTTAACAGCCGCCCAGCCTCGCCAGAAGCCCACAGCATCAGGTTCTCGCCGTTCGTAAAGCGTCGTTCGTTTCTCGCTAATAGCCTAAAACGTTTCACGTTTCACGAAGTACGTGCTCATTTGTGGTGCTCGCTACTTCGCCATGAAGGGAAGAAAGTATTGAACCCATGAGGAACTGCATCGTTTGGCGGTTTGTTCTATGCGGCCTCTGTCAATGGTATCAAAATCCATTGAGACTTCGTCCAAATCGTCGACGCCAAGGATGGGAGAATAGAGCACGCTGGATTTCTCTTGGCGTTCTGGCAACTCGTAAAAGTAAAGACCGATTTGCTTGGAGGTCATCTTGAGAAGACGGCGTACTAACACGCCATCATTGGGTGGCAGTTCAAAGCTCACCGGGTCCATACGTGCGGTTGAGATCGCTGCAAAGCGGCCGTCCTCTCGATGTGCGAAGGCGAATTGCCAGTTCTTGTGTCGGATATACATGTCCGATCGGGTGAACCCCATCATCATGACGGATCGGTCTTGGGCCTGTGTTGGATATCCAGTTTTCATGCCGTTGACGAGTTCCTCACCGATCAATTGACCACGAGAACGATTCATCATCGATTCTTCGAAGGGAATGGCGGGTCGAACGTCGATGTGTAAGCCGAGGGTCTGCTCATAGTAGCTCGCCAGTGCCTGAAGCGACGTTGAAGGGAAGTTGCCAATCGGGACAAAAGTGATTTGGCATAGATGCTTCGATGATGCGAACCACTGTATTCCTCCGTAGCAGAGGAAGAGCACAACGAGAACCCCTAAGACCTTCGAGGTGCCTGATTTCACCAGGCCTCCTCTAGCTCTTTGTGGCAGTCAGGTTGTTGACCATGTTGCGGAAGGTCTCGTTCTTCATGAATCGCTGAAAGGATGAGTCCTTGAGTGGATCGGGCATGCCTCCTTCCCCAGGACTCTGATTCTTGCGATGACGAAACGCTGTTTTGAGCGACTGCATCGAATGATCGAGGTCGTTCATTTCCGCAAACGTGCAAGCTAAGTTGTAGTGGAACATCGGGTAGGTGGGGTCGGCCTGTATTCCCTCCTCATATATGGCCTTTGCCTCTTTGAGATGACCGGTCATCCCATAGGCCATACCTAGATTCTCGATGAGAGTGCGCCAAAGGATTCTGTCGAGTTGCGGCTCCGCTTTTTCAAGCTCGAACGCCTTTTGATAGGGTGCAATAGCTCGGGCGTATTCGTACTGCCGGGAAAGAGCGTTTCCCATATTGAGCAATTCCTTTCTATTGGGTGGTGCAGGCGGCGGAAGCCGTACCATCTCTTTAGGTGGAGCCGGAGCTGGGAGGCGCACCATCTCTTTAGGCGGGGCCGGAGCTGGGGGAGGCACTATCTGTGAGGGGGGTGGCTGTAAGCGAAGGGTCTTAAGAATAGATTGAAAGAACCGTGCATCGGCCGTGGTGTATTGTGCCTTCGAAAGATGGATGTCGGCATACACGTTGTCTTGTGCGATGCACGCATACACATTCTTTTGATCCACCCGGACTCCACGGAATTTTTGAATCGTATACTCAAGGGTCGGTATCTCGCCGGTGGTGTTAAGTGCGATGTCCTGCCCACGGGTGACGGACGAGTCATTCTGTATCAGTCTGAGCTGTTCCAGGCATCCTTTTGCAGAAGCCTTCGTCGGGACTTTTTCAAGGGTGATAGACACGTCGAGTCCTGTCTTGGGATGGGAAGCCATAAGATAGCGGCGACCGTCCGGTTTTACCTGGTCGATGTCTTTCTTGAAACCGGTCAAGTCGATCGAAAGTCCCAAGCCCTTCTCGGGCCACGCCACAAATGTCGGCGGTTCGTCCTTTCCAACAGCAGCCTGTGAGATGTCAGTGACCTCTACCAGCATGAAAGACCATAGACTGACGGTGCAACCCACGATCACGTTCACAACACCAGGCTGCATTCTTTGACTCGTCATGTGTAATCCTCTGATGGCAAGATGTCGTTCTTGCCCGGCCAGTGTAGGACATGACCTGGTTCCTCCAAAGAGAATTGCTGTTTATGGTATGAGCTAAAAGGAAGGCCAAGCTACCTATAGTGGAGATAAACGGGAGCATTATACTTTTCTGAAAGCTCAGCTCCACCAGCCGTCCACCGCGTCCAGAAAACGAAGAGCATCAGCTCCTCTTTCAATCGCCCGCATTCTTGACGGATTCACCATCTGAGGGTAGGGTTCAGCTAGGTCAGTTGATGATTGTGCTGCCCGGTTCGTGGTGTCGATCGAGTTGAAATGGTGGCTCGGAAGTTGTGACGGGGTTCTGAATGAAGGCGAATGGATGGCTGTATGTCGTGTCGGCTGTGTCCGGAATTCTCGTGTGGACGCTTGTCTCCGCAGCGACGGGCCGCCGAGAGGCCTGGGATTCGGGGGCGTACTATCAGTTTGGTCTCCCTGCGCTGTGCCTTGTTTCTGCGCTGCTGGCGTATTTTGAGCCGGACCGGTCGTGGAGATGGGGAGCCGTTCCCCTTGCCGCGCAGGCCGTCGCCATGTTCGCGACGCAAGGGTTGGGGAATCTTTGGCCACTGGGGCTCATCGTGACCGGGGTGCTTGCGGTTCCGCCTATCCTGACGGCCAGACTCGGGGCATTCGTGCGAACGAGAAACAACGTTTCGGGGCCTTCCTCCCTCTAAGAGTGTACTTCAACCCTGCCAACCGCCTACCGCGTCCGGTCCTCGTCGTTTGTGGTCTGTCTGGTTCATCTGGTTAGTCTGGTTCAACCAAATAAACGAGATAAACCAAACAAACAAAAGCAACCAGCTGGGCTTCACGTTTCACGAGTTAGGGCTCCCCCTCCTAAGGTAGGATACCGCTCACAGTGCCTGCCTCGGTACAATCCGACCTCACGGAGGTTGTGATGGTGCCCCGTCATTATTCTCGGACCTATCATCGGTTCCCGCTCTACTATCCTGTCATCTTCGGTGGGGCTCCATTTGTCGGCGAAGGCTTTTTGACCAACCTGTCGCTGATGGGGTGCTCCGTTATGTGCGATCGAGGGGTCCTCTGCGGCAGTGACGTGCGCGTGAGTGTCCTGCTCCCCGATCAGAGGCCAGCGCTGTCAATTGACCTTGGCACGATCAAATGGGTACAGGGCCATCAGTTTGGGGTGGAGTTTCTTCGCCTGCCACTTGAGGCACAGCAACGTCTCAATAGCACTCTACGAATTGAACTCATCCACTTGCTGCAGACCCGTTCTGGCAGAAGCGAATCGCCAGAATTACTCAATCGGGGGGCTAAGATTTGATCCTACGTGAAGCGTCCTTCGTCTCTCGTGACCGAAGCCATCAGCAATCAGCTTTCAGCCATCAACGCTTTTATTCGCATCTCGTCTCTTACTGAAACCCCGAAACGTTTTACGTTTCACGTCTCACGAGAGAAAAGCCCCGCCCCGCCGGCCGCCCACCGTGTCCGGTCCTTGCCGTTTGTGATACCCTCTCAAATTGATGACGGCACGCTCACACCATACCGGCCTGGCCGTGATTGCTGTGTTCAAGGTGGTGAAGGGTCTGCTGTTACTCCTTCTAGGGTTGGGTCTCCTCAAGTTGGTGCATGCCGAGATTGCCACCCTGTTCTCTCTCCTGATCGAAGCCCTTCATCTGAATGCCGACTCTCGCCTCATTCACGAACTCGTTCTAAAGGTGGATGCGCTTCAACCGCATAGTGTGCTGCTGGCGGGGCTCGTCAGTCTGGGCTATGCGGCGATGTTGTTGGTCGAGGGCGTAGGGCTATGGCTGGAGTTGACCTGGGCCGCGTATCTGACGGTCGTGTCGACGAGCCTGCTGCTTCCGTTCGAACTCTACGAGGTCATTGAACGGGTGTCGATGCTTCGAGTCGGCGTGCTGCTGTTGAATTTGATCATTGTGTTCTACCTTGTCAGCCAATTGAAGCGGCATACCTTGCGATCACGGACGCATCTCCCAACGCATGACTCGGTCGCATGATCGAACGAGGATTAGCTGTAGCTGATGCCTCTGCCCCGTCGGCCACCCACCGCGCTTTTCTCCGGAGTGGCTTTCACAAGCTTGCTCCATTGACACCGTTTGTTCCCCAAGTTAGGTTGGTGACGATCTATTCGTGCACATCGTGCGCGGATTCGAAAAATTTGGTTTAGCGGGAGTTGTTGCGAGGTCATAGCATGAAGCTGGAACAGAAGTCCGATGCAGAGATCCTGGCAATCGCCAAACCGATCATGGACAATTTGATGGATGCCTCGACGGCCATTGACCATGACCGCCACGTCGCGAATTTTACGGATCGGCTGAAAGCGATCGTGACGAAGGAGCATCTGGAGAAGGTATGCAGGCAGTATCAGAGCGAGAAAGGCTATTTTGGTGACAGAGAAGCTGTTGCCATCTTTCGGCGTCCCCACTCGGTCGCCATCGTCTGGAAACAGCGATTCACGAAGCAAGCAGGGGAATACGTGGCAGAGATGGTGCTCGTCGAAAATGGCTCACGCTATTTGGTCGACCATGTGATGGTCTTCTGATTCCTCAGGGACTCCCCCGTTTCAGCTCCGTCAGCCACCCACCGCGTCCGGTCCTCGTCGTTTGTGGTCTGTCTGGTTCATCTGGTTTATCTGGTTAGTCTGGTTCAACCAAACAATCGAGATAAACCAAACAAACAAAAGCAACCCGATGGGCTTCACGTTTCATGAGGCACGTGCTCATTTGTGACGTGAGCGCTTGTGCTGCGTGTGATTCGGAACGCTGACCGGCTTCGGTCATGTGGCGAGTCCGTACTTCTTCAGCTTCGTGAGGAGCGTTTTGTAGTCGATGTCGAGCGTTTTCGCCGCCTGGGTCTTGTTGCCGCCGCTGGCGTCGAGCACGCGCTGGATGTGGAGCCGTTCGATCTCTTCCAGGGACAGGTGCGTGTGATCTCCCGTCTGCAATGAGCTTCGGGTTTTCGGCAACAGCGCGAGGACTTCTTCTCGACTGATCGGACCCGTTCCATGGCTCATCAGCACAATTCCCTCAAGCACATTGCGCAGCTCACGCACGTTGCCGGGCCAACTGTGGGCGGTAAGCGCCTGCACGGCCTCAGGTGAGATGGTTCGTTTCGTGGTTCCGGAGATGCGCAGGGTCAAGAGGATATGTTCTGCAAGTTTCGGAAGGTCTCCTTTCCGCTCGTGGAGCGGAGGCACGCGCAGGGTGACGGTATTGATACGGTAGAGCAGGTCGTCCCGGAAGCGGCCTTGGTGCACGAGTTCTTGGATATCCTGATTCGTGGCTCCAACAACACGGACGTTGGCCTGGAGCGTACGCGTGCTGCCGACGGGGCGGTACTCGCCACGATCCAGGAAGCGTAACAGACTCACCTGCATCGGACCCGACATCTCGCCCAGTTCATCCAGAAAGAGCGTGCCTCCTTCGGCGGCGGCGATGAGTCCCGGTTTCGCGGCGGTTGCGCCGGTAAACGAGCCTTTTTCGTGGCCGAAGAGTTCGCTCTCCAACAGTTCGCCGCTCACAGCTCCGCAGTTCACGGCGAGAAACGGTCCGCTGGCTCGCCGGCTGATGTCATGGAGTAGCCGCGCCGCGATTTCTTTGCCTGAGCCGGTTTCTCCCTGAATGAGGACTGGTGCGTTGGATGGGGCGACCTGCGCGATCTGGGTCTTGAGCTTCTGCCAAGCCAGGCTTGGTCCTTCGATGATGACATCGCGCGTGAAGCCTCCATGCCGGGCCGCCAGGTTCTCTTTGCGGAGGGCGCGCACGGTGTTCAGCCTGGCCAATGCGGCTTTGACTGCTGCGGCGTCGAAGGGCGTATCCTTGACCAGAAAATCCCAGGCCCCCTGCTTGATCGCCTCGACCGCATCTTTGACGTCGCCATGGCCGGTCAGCATGAGGACATCCACGTCGGGTTGATGCTCGCGGACCCACTTCAAGACTGCTCGACCGTCGAGGCCCGGCATACGGAGGTCGGTGATGACGCATTCGAAGGTTGTGGCCTGCAGCGCTTCGATGCCTGCCGCCCCGTGAGTGGCGGCGGTCACTTCACAGCCCTCCTCGTGGAGGGCCTGCTCCAGCACCAAGCGTACGTATTCTTCGTCGTCGATGATGAGTGTGCGCATCATAGTCGCTTTCAGGAATCAGCCATCAGCGTTGACCTGAGTGAAGGTGACAGCTTCTTGGCCATCCGGGAATGCCAGAAAAAACGTGCTGCCTTTGCCGGGCGACGATTCTGCCCAGACGCGGCCCCCGTGTTTGTCCGCTACCATCTTCACGATGGCCAGGCCTACGCCGGTGCCTTCGTACTCCTGGGCATTGTGCAACCGCTCGAAGAGACCAAAGAGTTTCTCCTTCTGGTCGGCGTCGAAGCCGATGCCGTTGTCCTGTATCCAGAGAATACGTTCGGTCGGCGCCTGCTGACCCCCGATGCTGATTTTCGGAGCTGGGGAATGGCGAGAGAACTTGAGGGCATTATCGAGCAGATTGACCAAGGCCTGACGGATGCTCACTGGTTCGCCATACAGATCGGCGAAGGGGAGATTGATTCTGATCTGAGGTGTGATGCCGGTGAGCTGGCTCTGCTGGTCGACGAGCAAGCTACGGATCATCTCCAACACGTTGAAGCGGGTGCGTGGGAGGTCCTGCTGTTCCAGTCGTGAATACTTGAGGAGAGCGTCGATCAAGTGCGTAAGGCGTAACGAGGACTTTCTGATGATGTCGATGTGGTGTTTCACTTGGGGGTCTCCAGCTTCTACGAATCGTTTTTCCAGGAGCGACGAGAAGCCTTCAATTTCGCGAAGAGGTCCTTTGAGGTCGTGTGCCACGGAGTAGGTGAAGGCTTCGAGTTCCTTGGTCTTGCGCATGAGGGCGGTGCCTCGCTCGCGGAGATTTGCAAGCATGGTCGTCAGAGAATTCGCCAGGATCCCGACTTCGTCTCGTGTGGGCCAGGGTTCAAACTCGGCCGTGAGGTCATAGCGGGCGACGCGATCTGCCGTGGCTGCAAGCCGCTTAAGCGGTGCAGCCACGAGCCGCTTCATCATGAGGTAGATCGACACGACTAGAAGCCCAAGCAGACTGACGACGACGATGACGATGAGCCGTGCCTGCTCGACAAGGCGATCGCCCTCGATCTTCATCTCCACATCAATCTTGCGGTGAAGCTCGATGAGCGAGGCGATCGCATCGGCGGTCTTGGTCGCAGTCTGTTCGTACACCGGTTCTGCATTCGACAGATTCTTCGCGCCCTGGCGAGTCGCAGCCTCGAAATCTTCCCGCTGAGCGCGTAAGGCACTCATTCCATCAGCGATGGCGACGATCGTTTGGCTTTCCTGATCGGCCAGGTCGCCCCGTCCGTGCTGTTGCAACATGCCGTACAAGACGGGATGCGTGCGGGCGGCATGTGTGGCTTGATAGGTGTCCAGTGCCGTGAGCGTTCGGTGCTCGATTTCCTCGATGGCCTTCAGGCTGATGGTCTGCTCTGTATTGTGTTGATGTTGGAGGAGGTGGTGCATGTGGGTCTGCATGTCGGAGAGGTTGCGGAGTATCTCCGAAGCCGCGATGACGCCGGGAATGGTGATCCGCTTATGGCGTTCGACATAGCTATTCACACGGGAGAGATAGAAGAACGATGCGCTGAGACTTCCGATGAGCAGGATGAGGATAAGGCTGAACGAAAGCGCAAGTTTCTTGCCGATGGAGAGGCGGGCAATCCAGCCGACGGACGTGCGACGCATGGCCAACGGTACCACAGCACCGTAGGGACCGCCAGGGGTTCGGTAGCAACAGATGGCTTAGCGCATGATCGCTTTGCCGCTCTGGTTCCAGTACCAGTAGAGGGAGAGGTTCGGGTAGATGACGTCGATCGCGTTTTATCCTGCGACGGTGAGGAGTACGCCCACCGCAGCGATCCAAGCGTCGCCGACCATCCATTAAATTGCTGGTTCGACTCTCACAATCGTGAAGCCGTTCCGCTGTCCTCGATTGATCGCATGGCCGTCCGCGTGCGAGGTGAGGCCGTTCAAGGTGCTGCCCTCGATGTTGTAGCCGAATCCCTTCTTGTCGTCCAGGATGTGCCCCACGATCAATGGTGTGTTGATGACGTCTGGCGAATAGGGTCACGTCGAGTGGGGTCAGCAACAGTCTTGACAGTCAAGAGCGCTGAGGCGGTCCCGTCCGCCGGCCGCCCACCGCGTCCTGCTTACCTCTCGCCAAGAAGTCTGAAACGTTTCACGTTTTACATTTCACATCTCACGAGAGGAAGGATGCGTCGTTCGTCTCTCGCTGAAAGCTCGAAACGTTTCACGAGTTTTGCCATTCTTAACGCTCTTCCACTCGGCGAACTTCTACCGTGCAGAGAGTCCCATTGCTCTCTGCACGGCTTGAGGCTATTACTTCATTTTCCTGGGGTCTTGGTACACCATGAGGTGAGCGTAGGGGCTGCCTTCGAACATGATGTAGACGCCGGAAGGGTTCGGGGCAGTCGGGAGTTTCGTGGCTGCTGCATCGAATGGCCACATGACCATCCAGTGCGGGGGCTCTTTCATGATCTTGGCCCCGTCCCCCGACATTACGACTTGCCCATTTTTTTCAAAGTGTGAACCCCCGCGAGCCATATAGGCGATGCCGGGCACCGTGTTCGTCGGTTTTGGCGCGTTGTTCATGTGGTCGGTCATCCATTGCTGAACGGCAGCGTCCATACACATGGGGTCAGGATTCGGCAGATTCATGACGGTCGGGATGCAGGTAAAGCCGTTGGCGCTTTTCTTGGTCTCGGTCAGCTTGCCATCAGGGCCGTAGATCATGATTCCAGCTTCTTTTGCTATGTGCGCCGGTGCTCCGCTTAACGCAAGCGCCGTTTGGTCCTTCTCGGACATCGCTTTTACTTCTTTGACGGTTGCACCCTTCTTTGACGGCATGTTGCCCGCGGTGGCGATCGCCGGCATCATGAGGGTACTGGCAACCAGGATTGTGAGCACGATGTGTTGAGCCATGGCCTTCTCCTTGGTGGAGGTGAAAGGTATGTGTTAAGAGTGCCTACGCTAGCGCGAACTGAAGCAGAAGTCTATACGATAGACAACGGACGTAGGGAGTCGTGCATTAAATGCTCAGCTCCACCCGCCTCCCACCGCGTCTGGTTCTCGTCGTTTGTGGTCTGTCTGGTTCATCTGGTTTGTCTGGTTCAACCAAACAAACGAGATAAACCAAACAAACAATAGCAACCAGCTGGGCTTCACGTTTCACGAATTCTGCCATTCTTGACGCACCTACTTTCCGAGCGTAGGGTCTCGCGGTGTCCGGATCGCAATAAGAGGTGTTGAATGGCGTCTGCATTTTCCCATGCCATTGTTGCTCTGGCGATGGGGAAGGCCTTTCAGAACAAGGAACTGAGTTGGCGCGAGTTGTTGGTGGGTGCGCTCTGTTCGGTCGTGCCGGACCTGGATGTGATTGGATTTCACTTTGGCATTCAGCACGGTGACGTGTGGGGCCATCGTGGGCTGACGCACTCGTTAGTATTTGCGGTGCTGTTAGCCGGGATTCTTGTGACATTGTGGTATCGAAGCAAACCGGCGGTAGCGATGACGGGGCTGTTTCTCTATTTCTTTTTCTGCACCGCGTCACATGGCGTGCTTGATGCGATGACAAATGGAGGGTTGGGCGTGGCGTTTTTCTCTCCATTCGATACGACGAGATATTTCTTCCCCGTGCGCCCGGTCCTTGTGTCTCCGATCGGTGTCAGCGAATTTTTCAGCGCATACGGTGTTCGAATCCTGGCCAGCGAAGCTATATGGATCTGGCTGCCATCCTGTGCGGCGTTCGTGGTGCTTCGCGCAGTCCAGCGGCTTTGGTCAACCAAGTCAGTGGCATCTCCCTCTTAGGAGCCTGTCCGACATTGACCGTTCTACTGCGGCGAACGATCTGCAGCCGTCTGCGTTGTTCTCGGCCCGGAAAAATCCTCGATGTATTCCAGCGAATACACCTCCGGTTTTTCCGGGCCTGCGGTCTCGCATCCAGCCACATCTCATTCGCCTCGTCACGAAGGCAATGTCGGACAGGCTCCTAGCCATCGTGAGGAGCCGCTCCTCTGATCGTCCTCTCCGTTCGTGAATTGTGAGCGAGACATGCAAGATGTGCACGACAGGCGCGACTCGCGAAGATGAAATATCTGACCCGTCCCGCTTTTCTCGCAAGTCTCGCGAATCCCGCGCGAATAACGCGATATGCTTCACGAGGCACGTACTTATTTGTGCTGCGTGGGTTACGAGGACTGGGCTGGCGCAATAATACGGAACCTGACTTCATCCACAAGGGTACCTGCGGACGTCTGTTCTCCTGCAAACAACCCACAGTGATAGAGGCCAGGTGTCCATCCAATTTTAGGAGGGGTTAACTTAAAGTAGCCGGATTGGTCACTC
>Ga0207104_1014_pt2 | contig 15005 bp, 11 predicted proteins | sample Alteio_BWMinHeat_79_FD_153538 | JGI IMG/M metagenome (GOLD analysis project Ga0207104, IMG submission 153538) | Enriched cells from forest soil in Barre Woods Harvard Forest LTER site, Petersham, Massachusetts, United States -... | ecosystem: Environmental > Terrestrial > Soil > Temperate forest >...
ACGCTACAACTGGAATATGCGCTGGTTAGAAAAACGTAGCGCAGACTAAAGTCTACGCTACAAACCGTTGCGAATGAGTCGCTTCCAGTAGGGTTGAAGGTCTTCGGACAGAAAAGAAGTGAACATCTTATAATGGACAGGCCACTGATCGAATGATTGCGTGTCAATGAAAGCGACGCGGCCATCCTTGGAAAAGGGAATATTGTCGATTTTAATGCAGTCGGTCAGGCCAAGCGTCTCCAGTATCGTGTAGAGTCCAAACAACATCTCTTCTGTAACCATGTGGCTGCCCCATGCAGCCCTGTTGTCCGCGGGACTAAGGAGATCCATATCGTCTTGCACTAAAATGAAATTCTTACGTGAATATTCCTTTGGCGGCGCCGGCTGGTTTGGCAAAGCATAGATCCACTTCTTAGGGACCTTGAAAAGATGATTCCATTGATTTTTATCGATCAAGTCCTGAATTGCACGCGCTCCCTTAATTCGAAGCAGCCAATGATGATATTCCGGTTTGTCTTTATAATTGCGCTGCGCATCGAGATATGTTTTCACTACATATCCAGGCAGCTGCGGATGCTTAACAACGATAAGGCGCGTCCACTTTCGCACTTTCGGATTTACAAAACCCGCCGCACGCAGAGTTTTTAAATTGAGAATGGCGCGTGAAGAAGAAAAAATAAGATCAAGATTCGGCTTAATGGGATGGTCGTCAGGCAGAAGGTAAGGAAACACCTTATTCCAAACTTTAGCTTTGACCGGCGGTCGCTCCGCGGCGAACGCTCCAGCGCAAGTCAATAATAAAGCCAACGTTAAACCCAACGTTGCAAAATTCTTTAACAATCGTCTCATCATTTACACCGTATGCCAGCCTCTAAAACAACACATATGCAGTGGCGAACGCTCCACCTCCGGTTCCGACATTATTTCCCCACATGTGGCGATAATAACCAATAGACGCATGGAGAGCGCGATAAACCCTCAAAATCCCCTGAATTTCTAATTTAAACAACCGAAAATTAGGGTCAAATAAAATCATATTTTTGCTTACATGGAATTTTCCATTAAATGTCCCATATTCTAAACAACCGTCGACAACCAACTGAAAACAAGGAAAAAGATGATAACCAGCCGAACAATCGACGACTATTTGGTCTGAAGGAAAACCTTGATAATAGCGATAGCCCAACTGCGCCTGACACCAACCGCAACGCTCACGATAGGCGAAGCGGTGTAAGTAAATGCAATCGATCTCGACGCCAAAGCGTCCGTAGCGCAATCCCGGTTTGTAAATATGGGCTACGGGAATAATCGCCGCGATTTTTGCAATAAATTGGTCCGGACCGCATTGATGAAATAGATGTTTCCAGCTTAATTCAGCGTCTGCAAAACCCATCGTATTGCTGTTGAGGCTTTCTTTGATATGTCCATATGCATCCTGCAGGCCTATTGTATCTTTCGCCGTCAAACCATACTCTGCAAGTACGCTGTAGGTCCTTTTATGAAAATCATTGAAGGCCGGCAACCGTTTGCCGTGTTTGTTCCAAAAATGCGACGTGTTGTAAGCGTATCCGCCGCCTGAAATAAATAGATCTCCCTTATTTTGGATGGGCTGTCCGGGCAAACTTAATATGCTGAGCAGATCTCCCGGCATGGCGAAAGCGAATAAAAGGATTAAATATGGTGCATAATGGGCTAACATGCGTTTCCGTCCATTGCCATTGTTTCTTCTAGTTTTCGATAATTAATTTTTCCCGTGCCTGTAATCGGGATTTCCTTCAGCTGGACCACAGAAGTGATTTTCACTAAATTGCTGAAACCCGCCTCTTTCAAAGCCTTATTGGCCTCATCGATTGTTGCGCTGAACCTGCAATAAAGGGATATTTTGGGTTTTTCACCGGGAATTTCTTTTGCGCATATGGCAAGAATTGGACCATCTTCCTTCGCTCGCAGCCAACCTTTTTTCAGGGCCGCTTGCTGAAAAACTTCCTCCAGCGCAACCAAGCTTATCATTTCTCCGCCTACTTTGACGAAACGCTTTAAACGACCTGCAAGGATCAAATTGCCCTCATTGTCCAAATATCCGATATCTCCCGTTATATACCAGTTCTTATTGGAGCTTACAACAAAGGGAGACGACTGTCCCGGATTCAAGTATCCTTTAAAAACATTGGGACCGCTTGCTAAAATCAACCCTTGCTGGCCTTTAGAGAGAGGCGCATGCGTTTCCAAATCAACTACGCACAGTTCAATGCCCGGCAGCGGACTTCCCACTCCGCGCCGTTCTTTGCCGGATCGGGTGAAAGTTAAAACGGGCGAGCATTCGGTGACGCCATACCCTTCCAACAATTCCGCGTCAAGCTGGGACATCGCTTGAGCAAGTTCGTAGGGCATTTTTTCCGCCCCAATGCAGCATAGACGAAGCATCTTTAATTGTTCAGGGCGCGCTACTTTGAGCATCCCCTTAACAAAGGTGGGCGTCGCGCACATCACCGTCACGCTCCAGCGTTCTAAATTCTCAGCCAAACGCCTGCCGTCCGTGGGATCGGGCGAATAGGCGACTTTAACGCCCGACAATAATCCTGTGATTCCCGTGACTGTAAATCCAAATGAATGGAACGGAGGAAGGATGCCGAAAATAACGTCATTTGAGTAGATTTCAAGAGCTTCCAAGTACGCTCTTTGATTGCTTAATATGTTGTCGTGGCTGAGCGGAACTCCTTTAGGAGCGTTCTCGGTGCCGCTCGTAAATAATAAAACAGAGGTCGCGTCTTTACTCAGTTTGTGAATATTGAACGACCTTAAAATCGTCTTAGCGGAGAATTTCGAATAAATAAATCCTTTCAGCCTATCTGTCAGACTAATATCTCGACGCAGATCTTCCAACATAACGAGCAGATCCTCAACCCCGGTGAGATCGACATTGGGCAAGCGATCCAAAAAGCTCCAAGAACTTAAAATTGTTTTAACTTGCGACAGTTGAACCATCGATTGAAGGTGGCGGGGGCCAATAGTCCAGTTAATCATCATCGGAGCCTTGCCTGCAAGCTGACAGGCCAAAACCGCCATGCTGGCTGCAACGCTGGCGGGAAGTAAAATTCCTATGTATTCTCCTGGAAGACGGCGAATGTGTTCAGCTAAAACGATTACGCGCAATTTGAGCTGCTGATAGGTGACCACGCCGCTGCGCATGTCTCCGCACGCCACTGCATGGCCCATGCGGTCGCAGTTGCGTAAAAAGACTTCCGGAATCGTTTCTCCTTTGGCGATTTGGGCTCTGGCTTTCTGTATAGTCTGCTTCCATTGTGAAATGTCCCATTCGAGTTCTTCTTTGGTTTCTTCGCAAACAATTTGTTTTGCAGCGATGGCCATCACCTTGCCCACTGTCGTCAGCTCTTCGGGGTTCACATTGCCGACGTCATATTGATCTTGCAGAAACGCCGCCATTTCGGCGGCGTCCAGAGAATCCATTCCAAGATCCGTAGTAAGGGTCATATCAGGCGTCACGGCATCGGGATCGCCGCCGACCAGTTCCGTCACTTTAGCGACGACCTTATCCTGAATATCCTTAGGGATGGCGTCTATTTGAATGTTGTCTTCCTCGCGTTTCTGTGCGGCTAATTGAGGATACTCATTGCGCCACACGCTATAAGAGACTAATATTAGGGAGTCTCCAGGGTAGGGCTTTGTTTGCGGTTTCAAACCATCGGGACGATTGTACCAACGTTCAAGCCATCTATTAAATTCAAGACGATCGACATGATAAGGAAAATCCGGCGGAGCGAGTTCAAACTCGATGATCACTTCGCGCCGCGGCGTAAAAAACAATAGATTTTTCAAGACATATTTAAAGCCTTGAAAAACCGTCGGAAAAAAAGGAGGAGCGTGACCGACGAGGGCGCGGGAAAAACTGCTTCCCCATAATCCCTTCACTCTCACCAGCACAACGTTTGTTTCAGGCGCCTCCTGTAAAATGCGATGCACAGCTGAAGCGCCATCTACAGCTTCGATGGCTGTCTGTTTGGTTTTTCCCGCAGGAAAAATGAGGAAGTTTTGTTTATTTCGGAGGTCATTGATGACGGTTTGAATGACGGCTTCCGTTTTTTTGCGTTTAAGGCTGTTGCTGGAGGTGGCGAAATTCGGCACCGGCAAAGCGTCTAAAAAACGCAACACCGAATTGACAAACGGAAGATAGTACATATATTCGACGACCATTGGCCTTAGCCGAAACTTAGGCCACAAAGCGATTGTAATCGACGTGGCGTCGACAAAAACCGTTGGATGATTCGGTAAAAACAGCGTCCCCCCCGGCTTATTCAAATTCTGTGGAGTGAGTTTCTCAAGCCCTTTCACCTTAACGCGATAGCGAAACCAGAGAGCGATGCGCAAGACGCAAAGCAATATAAATTCGAGTATAATCTTTATCATACGCCTCCCCTTAACGCGAGTTTTCAGAATGATATGCCAAATCCCTGAAACACACAAGTCCGAGATATTCTTCGCAGCAATTTCCGCAAAAAACAGTTAACAATTTAACGTAGAGACGCGGAAAAATTGAAGAATATTAAGTTAAAAAAATAAATTTCAGGATGGGAAGGATGGGAAGGATAACAGGATTATTAAAACCTATCTTGAGGAGCGTTAATTTAAAAAAAATAAATTTCATGATGGGTAGGGTGGGAAAGATAAGGAAAGAGACAAAAATACAGAATGGATTTTAATAATCCTGTTATCCTTCCCATCCTGCCCATCCTGAAATTTATTTTTTAACTTAACGCTCTTCAATTCTTTCGCGTCTTTGTATTTTTGTAGTGAATTTTTTTCTTTTCACATTTCGAGGAATACGCTATAACCTAATTTTGTATTTATCAATAGGACACGGCAACCTTATGAGTATGTTTAAGAAAATATCTCTGACGCTGGCTTCCCTGATTATGAATGGAGCTCTTTCAGCTGAAAGCAATACACAAGCCTTCAACGCGCCTTCTGAAAATCAGCAAATAGAATCCCCCAGCAAAGGCTGTCCATGTGGATGTCCATGCGGTCCTACATGCGAATGCGGTTGCGCCGCGGGCAAGCCATGCGACTGCTATGATAAAAAATCCGATGCATCTTACAGCGAAGAGTGTCCGTGCGGCTGTCGATGCGGCTCCGCATGCGAATGCGGTTGCGCAGCGGGCGAACAATGCGGCTGCTATGACAATGGACCTGACATCTGCGCAACCATTGAAGATTATTACGATGGCGAGACCGACTGTCAGCGCGCCGCCGAGTGCGGCAAATGCGGAGTTTGGCTTCCGGAAGAGCCTGTTCTTTTTAAGCCCTTATTGGCGGATCCTAGACAGATCACCTATTCCGTAGGTTGGCGTTTTAATGACCAAGTCCTCGCAACAGACATTGCAGATGTCTCTTTTGGAGACACGTTGGCGATTTATCAGTGGTGCAATGTTTGGCCCTGGTGGGGTAAATTGCGCATTGAATTAGAAGGCGCCTTATGGGCTGTCTTCGCCCCATGTCAAGAGTCCGCGCCTTTAATCAATGCGGACTATTATGTCGGACTACCGATCACTTATGCAATTGATCGCTGGCAATTTCGTGTGCGTTTTTTCCATATTTCTTCCCATATCGGAGATGAATTTTTAATTAATAATCTGCCAAAAGGATTTAAGCGGAAAAATCCCAGCGCCGAATACCTTGATTTTTTTGTATCGCATGATTTTACGCCCGACCTTCGTTTATACGGCGGCATCGGATGGATGGTGCATCAAGACGAGTCTTTTCATATTGGACCTTTTTACGCTGAAGGCGGTGTGGAATTGCATTTGCAAGCGCTGCGCTATGTCGATCGCTGCGATAGACTGTACGGCGTCCCTTTTTATGCGATGAATTTCCGCTATAATAATGTCTTCAAGCATCACATCGACTCCACATATGTTCTGGGTTATGAATGGGGAAAATTCTGCGGTCTTTGCCGTAAGCTGCGCGTCTTTTTGGAATACCATGATGGATACTCTGTTGAGGGTCAGTTCCAAAAATTTGCAACGAATTATTTTAGCATTCGAGCTTCCTACGGCTTCTAACGATCTCGATTATGACGACGATGCCGCTTCGGGCCTTGTTCACCTTTTCCCCTCTCTGTGTGCTCTGTGATCTCTGTGGTTGATAAAACAGCTCGAAACGTTTTTATCAACCACAGAGATCACAGAGCACACAGAGAGGGGATTCTAGTGACCGAAAAAGTGAATGAGGCCACAACAACGCCGCTTCGTGAGCAGGATTTTATTCACGAGGGATATGCGAAAAATCCCTCGCTTTTGTGGATATGGCTAGCCCTGATTGCAGCGCTTATCTGTTTGTTGTGGGGCGGCCAAACCTGGCGTCAGCGGCGCGTCGACTCCAGCATGGACTCAAACCCTTTCCTGCAAGTGACAAATCGCGAATTCTCATTGTTCCTCTGGCAGCATCCTGAATATATGCGCATTCACGTAAAAAATAGATCGGGATATTTGCCTGGCTTCCAATATATGGACAAAATCGGCGTAGATCCGCAAATGGCTGAACAATATGTCGTGGGTCCGCCTCAAGTGATTTTCTTATATCATGCCTGGCGTCGTCTAATCGGTTCCGATGTTGTTTCTAGAAAGATTCCCGTAAAAGAATTCCGCGAGTTTACATCGTACGCCGAAGAATGGCAGCCCAAATATTGGCCTGCGGCTCCTGCTGAGTATGTAAAATTTATGGAGACTCTGGAGAAAGAAACAATCGCCGATTTGCAGACGTTGCCCCTGACGACGCTGCCGCATCAGGCGCGTCTGGCGTTTCAAGGATGGAAAAATTATTTCAAGGAAGGCGATTTGATTAATGCGGTAAAACCCACGTATGCGCAGCTGCAAGCCTTTTTAGCTGAGCGACCCCATTATGCGCGTCAGCATTGGCGCGACATTCTCAAGGAGACGCCTAATTACCTTCTGACATTATCTTCAGGAACATTTGATCCGGAAGCGGAAGTTCCTTCTCAGGAGCTCGCTCCCTTTCTTAAGGCGGCGTTCTTTAATTTTCAACAAGTAAGTTCTTTGCAACACCCCCGGAGGGGGTGAGGGCATGTAGCCCTGGGCAAGCGAAAGCGCAGCCCTGGGTAGTCGTGTCATGATGCACCCCTGAAAGGGGTGCGGGGCCCATGCTTAACTGTGTTCAATGCACCTACATCGAACGTAGAATGGATTTGCATGTCGCTGGCGAAAAGTAGGCCCGCACCCCCCTTTCAGGGGTGCATCATATGACGCGACTACCCAGGGCTGCGCTTTCGCTTGCCCTGGGCTACATGCCCTCACCCCCATCCGGGGGTGGTTGCCTGACCCCAATTGCATTTAGCTCCATTCGACACTGGCGGCGATGAGGGCCAGAGGCGTTGCAATGGCAAGAATGAGGGCGGTTTGAGTGGCGTTGAAAGCCAAGGCCGCCGCGAAAGTCATCGAAACGCCCATGACGCCGGCAATGCCCCAGGTAACGGCGACGATGAGAAAAAACGCCGCCGCCACTGTTGCAACGATCGCGATGGTTTGCGCCGTCGTTTCAGATAAGCCGCATGCTTTACAGAGGGCTTTTAATGGCATTCCAACGACTAAATATGTCGGAACAGCTAAAAAGGAACCCACTCCAAATGTGCATAGACCATATATCGCCCCGGTTGCAACCGATACGCCGCCAAGAATGCTTGAAGCCAATGCGCCTGACGCTGCGCTGACTTCCACAAAGGCCGTCATGCTTGACATGCCTATAATGACGCCGAATGCACTCACTGTGTTGCCGGTTGAGGGGAGGGTGCAGCTCTTCCCCAGGCGCTTAAGCACGCACAGCAAGACACGCAAAGAAGACAGATCGACGCGATCATTGTTATATTAATGCCGATTTGCACAGCGGAAAACGCCAAAGCCGCTGTAAAAGTCATTCCAATCCCGATACCCCCAATGAGCCATGTAAGGGCCGCCACTGCGAAAATGGTGGCGGCAAGTTGGAAAATAGCGCCAATGGCTGTAACGAGTTTCGGCGGCATATTGCATTTTTCACAAATCCATTCGACTGGTTTACGCACTAAAAAATAGATGGGAATGATAGTGACTATACCTATCCCGAATGCACCCATTCCAAGTAAAGCGCCTCCAGAGGAACCCAACGAACTTCCAAGGGCAAGAGACGTCAAAGCTCCTGTACCGGCGGTGAAACCGGCGCCTATGCCCAATCCGAATAGCGCGCCAGTTGAAGCGAGAGAGGGATTTGCCTGAGCGAAAGCAGTAACATTGTTCATAGATGAATCCTCTGAAAATAATGATGTTTGAGAATGTTTTTATTTGTCAGGCAGGAAATTATCTATTTTTTGATTAATAGGCAAGATTAAAGATTGTCTTCGCGCAGCGTTTGGAGTGCGTGCGACTTGTCGCCGCTTTGGTAGACCTCGACTCGTCGAGGTCGAAGCGTAAATCTAAAATATCTAAAAGCTAGCATTTTGAACGTTGAACAGGTCATATTGTCGATAGCAAAACGCTTTTTAGGTTAACGTTAAGCTAGCTTCTAGATATTTTAGATTCACGCTTCGACCTCGACAAGTCGAGGTCTTCCAAAGCGGCGACAAGTCGCACGCACTCCAAACGCTGCGCGAAGGGCGATTTTACGCTTTTTTAGACGAAAAAAGTTTAAAAGCCTGCGAAGTGGCCAGCGTGGCCATCTGGAGCTTGACCGACGGAAGCAATGGCGCAACAACAACAAGGCGAACATAGCAATGCTAACGACATGCCCACCCCCAATGCAATTCCGTATGATACGGCGCTAAATAATAAGATTGCAGTAAAAGGCATCCCGCATCCAATGGCCGCAGCAACAGCCCATGTAATAGCCGCAGCTGCAAAAAATGAAGCGACGCTGGAAATAATTCCACTCATTATTTTGGCCGTTTTTTCTGATATGCCAAAAGCTTTAAATAAATGAAACGCTGGAATGCCTATGATTAAAGAAGTAGGGATAAAAGCAACCACACCCGCTCCACCAAGACCCATTCCTAATAAGGCTCCACCGCCAGCTCCTAAAGCGCTGCCAAGGGCAAGCGACGATAAAGCTCCTACACCGGCATTGACACCCGCAACTACTGGCAAAGATGCAACCAAACAACTGCTTATCGCTCCAGCGCCGGCCGCGCCGACTGCATTCATAGGATCAAAACCCATATTAACCTCCAAAATAAAATATTTTATAAAATCACTTTAAAATTTAATTGCTTTAATTATTTTCACACATTGTATTATAAAATGATATTTACAGTCAATATATTTTATTATGTATATTGTAATTTTATTATATTAAGCTTGCGCTAGATCTTGCGCTAAACCCTGTGCTACACCCTGTGCAAAACCCTGCGCTGCCTGCTGCGCGAAATTAGGTCCGTACTTGACAGCGACGCAACAACAACAGGACGTGCATAGCAATGTTAACGATACGCCTATCGCCGCTGCAATTCCACCTGATATGGCGCTAAATAATAAGACTGCTGTAAAAGGCATTGCGTATCCAATAGCGCCGGCAAGCGCCCATGTAATAGCCGCAGCTGCAAAAAATGCAGCGACAGTGGAAATAATTGCACTCATCAATTTGGCTGTTTTTTCTGATATGCCCAAAGCTTTGAATAAATGAAACATTGGAATGCTTATGATTAGAGCAGTGGGAACAAAGGCAACGAAACCCGCTCCACCCAAACCCATTCCTAATAAGGCTCCGCCGCTAGCTCCTAAAGGGCTGCCTAGAGCAAGCGACACTAAAGCTCCTACGCCTGCATAGGCGCCTGTAGTTACTGGCAAAGATGCAACAAAACAACTGCTTATCGCTCCAGAATCAAAACTCACACAACCTCAAAAATAAAATGTTTTACGGAAATCACTTTAAACTAATAAAATAAATCGATGTTGATGAATTGTATTCTAAAATAATATTTCCGACAATATATTTTATTATATTTTTTGTTATAACTTTCAGATGTCTTGTTTTAATTGAGCGCGTTGCAAAACTCACAAAAATTCTTCTCTGTGTCATCGCGCCTCTGCGTAAAATGCCTCCACAAGCATTTAACGCAGAGACGCAGAGGCGCGATGACGCAGAGAAGGATTTTTTGTGAGTTTTGCAACGCTCTCAATTATTTAAATAATTTGAACAAAACCCTCAGAATGCATGGGACTTTCCCTGCCGATAGCTAATTTTCCCTGGAAAAAATCGTGATAGATTCGAAGGCCTTGTTGGGCCGTTTGCACGCAATAGAAACAGTTGCTGATCCATTCAGAACCTTTGATGGTTCCGCTTTCTAGATTGCAACGAAAACGCGAAGTGACTTTACTTCTCCAATAATCCTGACTTCCAAACAACAAAATAGGATTTGGCGGACTGGCGCTGACTTTACGTCGCACCTCTTCCAGGCAATACTCAAAATCGGTGCCTATGCCGCCCGTTAAAAAAATAGGAAAATCAAGATTGAACTCCGCTTGACGTTCAACCAATTTATCTAAGCGATAGGTCATTTTGGCGTCGATATAAGAATTTTGAACCTGCTCGTTCACAAGGTGATCGGAGGAATGGCTGAAGTCCACAATGTTGGCGCAGGACAAAATATGCAGCTCCTTTGCAATGCGATTGCCCACAGTCATCACGCCGGGGCCTCCTCCGGTGACCAGCGCAAGAGGGGTCTGAGCATTCAATAATGGATGGCGCATCTCCGGGCGCATCGCCAAAAGGCCTTCCAACAGCCGTCTGAGTTCCTGCTCAAAGTCCCCTTCAAGCAAATTAGAACCATAGATGCCAAAGACTGTAGCTTTTAAGAAGGCGTCAACTTGATCTAAAGGAACAAACAATCCTGAGTCACGATCGGGTTTTTGGACGTATTCCAAAATTTTACCCGATGTTTCATCCACCCAATAAGCCGGGATCCCAAATCTATCTAGATCATGTAAAAGGGCGCGATCTTCAGCTGAAAAAAAATCGCCATAAGAGGCCGAAGGACGCTGGAAATAGACTCTCTTTAAGCAGCGCTGCACCTGATCGCTCAGCAGTAAGCGTTTCATAAACGGAGAAGGAAAATAACGTGTGAAAAGGACCCCTTGGCTAGTGATGAAATCGTCATCAATGGCCTTCAAAAACGGATAAGAGGCTTGTTGCTTGATAAAGCGCTCCACCATCAAAGCTTGGCGCGGCGCCTGGCCATATCCAGGAAATTCCTGAAAACCCGGCTCGCGGCTGATCCAATCTTCAGGAGCGAGTTTAAGCATCTGTTCGCCTTTTACAACGAATACGGCTGCGTGATTGTTGAGCGGCGGCGGAGCAGTCGAAAAGGCTTTGAATAAGGCGGCGTTGTCTTCTAAAGAACTTTGCAACTGGTCTCTGTCCGAGAAAAAAACATGCTCTCGAAAGGGCTCCAGCGTATAGAACTCCAACGGAATGTCTGTAATTTCGCGTTTGCTGCTTCCATATAATTCGTAAATGTCCCCTGAAGCGTGCGTGTCGGGTTGCAAGACAGAGGCTGTTGTATGTTTATAGCCATGCGGAAGCAGTTTGTCTGCGACGCGGCCAAACACAGTGCGAATATGAAGGGGGAGCGTTCTCAACAGCAGGATCTCATTTTCTTCAATTTTGCGAGGCATATTGGGGCGCCACTCTTGATGCAGGCGGATCAGATTGCGCGTATCCAATTTAGTGCTGAGGGCCTTCGCCAGCATCGGCAGAAAACTGTAGATTGACTTGTTATAAGTCAGACATCCATTTTGCAGCGTAAGGTAGGCGATCGTCCGCCCCTCGATTTTGTCGAGGATAAGATCGCTGCTGCCATGGAGTCCCCCTAGAGAAAGCAAGGGGCTCCCCCGGCGGTCCGCGCGGCCAAAGAGGCGCGACAAATAATCGGGATTCCGAACGCGCCGGCGATCATCGGCCGCAAACAATTTTCCAATTGAAGCTCCCGGTGCAAGCAGTTTTAGCAACTCTTCAGCGATGCCGCCGATGGCAAGGAGGAGAACCTTAATTTGAGCGGTATGGGTTTTGGCGTTGAGTTCATAAGTTTGCCCTATCCCATCCACTCCCAACTGAGCCAATGTGCTTTTAATATTAAAAAACACCAATGAAGCGTCGATTTGGAATCCCACAAAGGCCGGAGAGATATTTTCGATGAACACGATCGCTTCAGCTGTCTGATCGGTCAACCGAGTGATGCTTGTGATGACGCCATCGGGAGAAACTAAGTCATAACCAGGATGAAGATAGCTTTCATAGGGTAAGTCTGCTGTCATATTTTTATGGTAAGGGATGAAAGATTTTTAGGAAAAGGACTTAAAGGACATAAGAGACATAAAGGACCTAAGGGACCTAAAGGACATGTTTGCTATTCTATTTAACATTCTAAATGTCCTTTAGGTCCTTTATGTCCTTTATGTCCCTTCTCTTTTTGTGAATGTTAAACTTTATTAATTAAAACACTTGCTTTTAAATAATGTTTAATATACAATGATGATAATTAATTGAGTTTTTAGTTTTTATTATTAATTATTTTTTAACTTTAAGGGGTTTTATGCAAGCTGCAGGACAAAGTTGTTTTAGGTTCATCCAAGATCATGGATCAAGATTAATGAGCGGGAAACCGATTGGGAACAAGAACGAAGCTGATGTTGATGTAAAGGCTTCAGCATGCTCAAGACTAACGAGTTTAGGCTATTTGCTCCTATTCACATTGCCAGCGGGATTGGTTGGCTGCATGTTGACATTTCCAAGTTTAGTGGGGAGATGCTGCTGTTGTTCTCGAAGTAAGAAATTGAGTGGTGATGCGAGTGTCGGAAAAACAAGCGATGCAGGAGAGAACATCCTATTGGCGCCTATACCTAAGTTTAAGTCAGCTTCACCAAGATCAGTTTCAGAGGAGCCTCAATCTCCAAAGAATAAAGGCAATGTTCAAGAACCTGAAGATGAAGATGAAGCGCCAGTGGATCCATCGTTGCAGGAAAGAGATGCTCAAATAAAGAAATTAGAGCAAGAACTCGCAGAGGTCACCCAGCAATGCCAGGCATTAAGAACTAAACTGACGGAAGCTGAAAAGGTCGCGGCGTCTAATCCAATCCCGGTTCCGGTTCCGCCTAATCAAGAGGCTGAAGTAAATTCATTGAAGCAACAATTGGCACAGAAAGAAAAAGCTCACAACCAATTATTAATAACGATTAAGAACTTGCAAACACAGTATGACGGTTTGTTTTCTGAATTAAATAAAATGAAGAAGTTAGAGTTAGAGGCTGAAATAGCGAAGTTGCAAGCGCAAGTGAAAGCTCATAAAGAATTGGAAGACTCTGCTAAAGGAACTCTTGGATCCGAACGACAGCAATTAGCTGATTTACATAAAGAACTAAATGAATTACACGGAAAATTACAAGAATCGGAAAAAAATAAAACTGAAATTGCTGACGAGTTGAATGAAAACAAAAAATTATTTAAAACATTGGAAGATAAGCTAGAAGAAATTACAAATATAGTAAAACAAACAAACGAATTGCGTAATACAGAATTACAAAAGGCAAAAGAATTAGAAAATGAAAATAGCGCAAACAAAAAATCCCTAGACGAAAAAATAGCGAAAGTGAATGAACTTGAAAACGAAATAACACAAAATAAAGAAGAATTGGCATCGATCAAAGAAAAAATGTCTGCTTGCGAAAGTTCAATATCTATGTTTGAAAAACTAATGAAAAACAAGGATAGTGCGTATGCATCATTAGTGGAAAAAGAAGGTCAATTAACCGCACAATTGACTGAACTTCGAGAGAAGCATGAGAAAACAAAAGAAGAAAACAAAGCATTGTCTAAGGCTTTAAAAGAATCTATGGATATGTTGCAAGGTATGTATGATAAACATCAAAAACTGACCAAAGAATTTGAGTTACTAAAAAAATCATTATCAGATGAACAAGAAAAATCAAAACAATTAGAAGCAGACAACGTGACATTTGCTAATTCGATTAATCCTCTTGAAGCGAGATTACAAGAAGATACAGAAAAATTTGCAGCTCTTGAAGAGATGGTGGAGCAAGCTAGTCATTCAAGATACGAAGCTGATTTGGAAACTGAAAAATTCAGACAAGAAAATGAAAAGCTCAAATCGAAAACATCAAAAAATGAAGAAGAAATAGAAAAATTGAAAGCCGAAAATGAAAATATCAAAGAATTCATCCTCAATTTTTCTAATGAAACTGTGTCAGCAATTGAGAATCTTTATAAAGAAAAATATCAAAGGGAAATAACAGACACTCCGAAAACTCTTATAGCTAGATTTAAAAAGAAAAATGCCTATATTGGAGGCCCTAATCCAGATAATCAAGAACCTATAAGAGGAGTGTTAGAGCGCAGAATAAAAGAGACAGAAAAAGATCACACTCAAAATCATATTCTGAAATTCTATCTATGGCTGAGAGATCAGCAAGACAAAATTGATAATGAGACTTATGTATCTAATTAAACCATATCCTAGCGTCATTTAAGGCACGTTTAGATAACGCAAGTTTAAATAAAAAAATAACTCCTTATAAGTTTTTGCAAAACACCCCCGGTGGGGGTGAGGGCATGTAGCCCAGGGCAAGCGAAGCGCAGCCCTGGGTATTCATGTTGAATAATGCACCCCAGAATGGGGTGCGGGATTACTTTCTGCAAGCGGCATGCAAACCCATTGTTTAGTTCAGGTGCATTGGAATATAGTCAAAAATGGCCCACACCCCATTCTGAGACAATTGCAAAAGTATTTGAGGGTCTAGAATTGAATTTTCGTCGAAAAAGTTTATGTTTTTGCTGAACGAAGACTTCGTTGCTAGGTAAGATCAAGGCTTGATCTCTTAATCATTTTTGCTCATTTTTTCTCTCTTTCTGTAGCCCACACTGAGGTGTAGCGAGCCTAGCGAGCGGAACCGCAGGTGTGGGAACATAATGAATACAGAACCTAACTGGGGACCAGT
>Ga0207104_1193_pt1 | contig 14979 bp, 4 predicted proteins | sample Alteio_BWMinHeat_79_FD_153538 | JGI IMG/M metagenome (GOLD analysis project Ga0207104, IMG submission 153538) | Enriched cells from forest soil in Barre Woods Harvard Forest LTER site, Petersham, Massachusetts, United States -... | ecosystem: Environmental > Terrestrial > Soil > Temperate forest >...
GCATGCATCATTGTTGGGAGTTTATTTGCATAGCGTGGCGGGAGAATGGGCGGCCGCCGGGTTGACATCCTATTGCATGACGGCTTCTGACATTATTAGTTATTTTCCGGACGCCTTTCAGCCGCACAACTGGACCGAGTAGAATAAAAAAAACGCGAGAGATTGAAGAAAAAAAATTAATATCAGGATGGGCAGAATAGGCTGCGTCCAGCAAGAGATTTCTTCTGCAATTAAGTAAAAAAATAATTTCAGGATAGGCAGGATAATAAAGACAAAATTTATGTGAATTTCAGTGAAAAACAGGTAAATTCATCCTGTTTATATTCATGATTCAGTGGGAATTGCTGGATGCAACCTATCCTGCCTATCCTGACATTAATTTTTTTCACTTAATTTCGGAGACCTCTTGCAGGAGTTGCAGCAGCTCCTCGCGATCGAATTGCTTTAAAATACGATGATCGTCCGAGCCTACGACATCTTCCATGAGCTGGGCCTTTTTAGTGATGAGAACATCGATGCGTTCTTCAAAAGTGCCTTTAGTGACTAATTTGAATACCTGCACGCCTCGAGTTTGTCCGATGCGATGGACCCGATCAGTCGCTTGATTTTCGCGGGCGGCGTTCCACCAGCGGTCATAGTGGATCACTACCGATCCCGCGGTAAGATCGACGCCCAATCCTACAGCCTGAAGAGATCCTAAAAAAACTTCACAACTAGGATCGTTATTAAAACGATGAATTTGCTCTCCTCGATTTATCGTCGCTCCGCGCACAGCCGCAAAGCCAACTCCGATCTCATTCAGATAATTTGCAAAAATATCCAACATCGCCAGATATTGAGAAAACACGACGACTTTCTGCTGGCTATCCCTTGCTTCACTGAGCAATTCTACGAATAGATCCCATTTTCCTGACCGATAGTCCTGAAATAATTCAGGCTGTTTTAAGTAAGCGGCCGGGTGGTTGCAAATCTGTTTTAAGCTTGCAAGCACGGCGAAAATATGGATATAGGGAATGGGGGCGCTTGGATCTTGCAATTGCAAAATTAAATTTTCACGGGACTGATTGAGAACTTGCGTATATAGGAATTGCTGGTCGGGGAGCAAGTCGCAATGGGCGATTTCTTCCGTTTTTTCGGGCAGATCCGGCAGCACGTCGCGTTTTTTGCGGCGCAATACAAATGGCTGAATTAGGCGCGATAACAGTTGCTTTCGTTCTCGACTATTATCTTTTTCGATAGGCCTAACGAATAGATCGCGATAATCGGAATCATTAGGCATATAGGTCGGCAATACGATGTCGAATAGAGACTTCAGTTCGCGCAGATGGTTTTCAATAGGGGTGCCTGTCATTCCTAGACGCATTTTGGCGTTGGAACTCACCAGCGTGTTGTGGATGCGGCTATTATGGTTTTTTGCGATTTGGATCTCGTCGAAAATGGCGACTTCAAAGGAGATCTTTTGCAAGCGTTCATTTTCGATGCGCCAAATGCCATAGGAGGTCAACAGGACGTCATATTGTTCGTGAAAAGCTTCTATGCTGCGTTCGCTGCCATAAAAAACACAAACACGCAAGTTGGGCAAAGAATTCGCTAATTTTTCTTGCCAGTGATAAATGACGGATGTGGGGCATATAACCAGAAAGTGGGGTCGTTTGCAGTTTGATGGATCCTGTTTTTGAAAATGATTGATGATTGCAGCGAACAAAGCCATGGCTTGGTGTGTCTTTCCCAATCCCATGTCATCGCACAACAGGCCGGACAACCCATGTTCATATAAGAACCATAACCAGTGCAATCCTAGCTCCTGATAGGCGCGCAAGGACCCCTTCATGCCTGAGATGTCGGGCTTGCCGGCGGGGCGCAACTCTGTGAGATCGTGAAGCAAATTTTGCGAAGCCGCCCCTGATTTTCCTTTTGCAGAGACTTTAAGCTCTTCCAAAGCATGCAGACGCATCAATTCAAGAGTGGAAAGCAATAAAACATTGCTGCGTTTATCCATGCGCCCTTTAGGCAAAAGGCGTATCCAGTCGAAGCATTTATCTGTCACGTCAATGCGTCCGGCCGCCGAAAATAGATAATGTTTTTTCTTATTGATGGCGGCCCATAAAGCTGCAAGACTCACGAACTCATCTTCCGCAGCATAGCCTAATTTTAAGGAGTACCATCCGCTGCCTTGCTCTTCGGCAAGGGCGATGTGGCGCGCCTCGAGGCGCGCCGGCTTGGCAGTCTCCAATCGTGGATCGATTTTTTCAATATGGGGTTGCAAGGCCGGCAGTTCGCTTTCAAAAAAAGAGGGCAGCTGTTCCGATGCAATGTGAACTTGGTGGCGATAGCGCTCCGGCAAACGGCAATTTCCCGGAAGTTCATGAAATCCCTCTTGATTTACAAAGACATATTCATCAAAGAAGCGGACATCTTTGCCGACATATTCAGGCAGCAGCTCATATTCCGGTTTGATGTCAAGCGCATCCTCTCGGTCCAACTCGATGTTCAATCTTGCTTTATTTACAGGGCATTTTTCACTGAAAAATCCCGGGATCAACTGCAGCTCAGAGGCGTTCATTCGGATGAACAATGGAATTTGAGCCGCCTGAATGGGAATATCGGGCTGTATAGGCAAGCCGGTATGTCCGCTGCTTTTAGCATAAAAACCTTGCCCTGAAATATACACCCAGGAATCAAAATCTTTGCTGTCGGTCTTCGGAAGAGCTGTTGCAAGCAAACGAGAGAAGGTCAGTTTATTTTCCGCAGTCAGCGCATATGTCAGTTGGGTTTCTATGCTGGCTAGATGGACATGAAAACCCTCTTGCAAATTCAACCAACTACGCTCTTTCCTTACAAAATCCGTCACCTCCTTGCATGGTATGACCACTTCCAATTCAGAAAAATGCGCTTTTTCCATTGGGTAAAAACCGTCTTCATCCAGATAAATCCAGTTGCCGAAATAGGAGGAGTCGCCGATGGTAAGATCTCCCGGAGAAAACGCGTATCCGACTATATGCAGATTCCAATCGGCGTCAAAGGTTAGGGTGTAAGACAATGCGATTGGATCAGCATGCGCTGTTGCGTCCTCCAATAGGCGTTGGATCACTTGAAAATGTTCGCTTAGGGCTTGGGAAATCTGTTCGCCTGTGAGCGTTGACGCCGCCAATAAATGGCGTTGGTCCCGCGCATAAAAACCGTCTCCAGGCACATACAACCAGCCTTCTATGGGATGTCCAAGTTTCTCGCTTCGCAGCTCTTTTTTTCGCCGCTCCTGGTTGATTTTTTTTCTTTCAATCAGCAGAGCTTTGGCTTTTTTATCATAAGTGATCCGTGCGATGGCGTCTTCCGAGGCATGGTGCACGGCAAGGGGGGAGCGGACGGCGTCTAAAGCGGGAATAATAAATTTGAGGTTGGCTTCTGAAAGATAAAATCCCACTTCGAGTTCAGAAAAGGAGATTGTAATTTGTTTTGGAAGTTGATGTTCTCCATATTCAAATTGGATTTCATATGGCGTTTGAGCTTCTTGCAGCAGCATCAGCCAATGCGCGATGTCGTTCCAAAAAGAAAGTTCATAGCGCAATTGATCGCTGGGGCGGCCTTCGCGCCATAAATTAATTTCTTCTTGCGCGAGATTGGAAAACTTCAAAGAGGTCTCTTCAGTTTCTTTTGAACGTTGTTCGATGATCTCTTTAAGGCGCGCAATTGCGTGGGGGGTTTTGGCTTTAATAAAAAAAACGGTTTTTTTTCCTGCTGAAGTATAAGTGTAGTGACCTTTTTTAATGGATCTTAATTCGTCAGGATCATCTCCAATGCGATCAGCGTATAGCCGGCAGAGCTGATTCCAGAGGGAGCGCTCAAAGCGTTGATGCAATGGAAAAGGGGTTTTGTTGTAGATGCTTAGGTAGGCGGCGGCGATATGGGGGCATAGAGTCAGTTCTTCGCCTTCTTCGCAAGAACAAAAGCAATCTTTGATGTTGCCGCGAGGATCTAATTGCAAAAAGGACCATGCTTCCAGCTTGCTGTGAGGATCAACGATCTGCACTTGATAGGTGTTGCCGGAAAATTCGATGTCCCGTATGCAACCGATCTTCAGGTAATGCTCAGCTTCTTTTTGAAATGGCTGTAGAAATTCAGGAAGGGGCGCTTGCATCGGCTAAAAATCCTTAATCAATAATAGCTCAGGATGCCACAATCGGCGCGTTGAAAATTCTGTATTTCATTTAAATTGTATCACATGCAGCGCACAGTGTCAAATAGTAGCGTAGACTTTAGTCTGCGCTTGTCTTTGCGGGTTTTAACCCGCAAATCACACTTGCGACAACTTGTCGGATGCCACGGACATGACTGACATTTAACCAACACCTATCGAAACTTTGCGGGTTAAAACCCGCAAAAACAAGCGCAGGTTAAAACCTGCGCAAACAAGCGCAGACTGAAGTCTACGCTACAAAATGTCATAAATGGTTTCTTGCGAGGGTGGGTCCGGCGAGAAGGGCCTCGCCGAAAAATTGACTTTGCTCGGCCTCTGTCAGCGCGTTTTCAACTGAAATTCCAGCGACGATTCCTAAAATTAACTCTCCTCCTCCAAAGCAAAGCCAAATAATAGTAATTGTCCAAAGAGTAGTTATTCTGCAATAAAGCAAAAAATATTTAAAAATATTTAAAATTATTTATTGAATATAATACTATATTCAGGTATAATAATTAATTAACCCAGGCCGTTTATGAATGATTTTAGTATAGCTAGACAGAAATGTGTCGCCACCCTGCAAGGTATTATTAATATAGATAGTTCCAAAGAGGTAATATCGAAAACTTTACAAGTTGTTAAAGTTGGTATTGTAAGATTATTGCTGAAATGCTCTAATTTTTTAAGTGCACTAGTTTATGATATTGATCCAAAGGCTTCTTTAGAAGCTCTCCATCAGTTAGAAAATAAAATAAAAATTATAAATAAAAATACTTCTCCAGCAGAAGCGCAGGCGTTATTAAATCTTTATCAAAAGGCTCGTAAAAGATTTAACGAACTTTTCCCAGATCGAAAGAAAGACTGTTTAACAGATCCTGACGCTGACCATTGGGAATATCAGAAAGCAGTATTTGAGGCGTCGCAAAAACAAAATAGCAATCTACAAGAACTGCTTGCAGGAGCGATGAAAGATCAGAAGATAGAAGCCGCTTTATGGTTAGTGCAGAATAAAGGAGCTGTTCTTCCCAAACAAGTTCCAAGGGAACAGGCTACGTTATTAGCATGGCTGCAGAAAGCGACTTCGCAAAAACCAGCCATTCCGGAAAACCTCGATCATTTTGCTCTGGATATTGGCTATGGATACAAAGCGGCTAACCGTTTTGTCATGCGAAAAAAATTGGGGGATGTGAAGTTGAATTCGATAAGTGGACGAATTCCTCCATGCATGGGAATCAGCGATTACGAACTGAAAGCGTATATTTATAAGTTTTATCCGGAATTGGAAAATGAATGGAAAACATTCCTTGCAGAAGGCTTCGATAATCAACTCAAAACATCTTTTCTAACTTGCAAACCCTCCGATCCCATTCCTTCTTTGCCAATTTCTCAAAAAGGAAAAGAAATTCTTGCCGGGATTCAAGATAAAATGCGCCGCGTTTTTTCCGAACATGACTATCATTCGCTCCAACTACAGGAGTGGCTTGAAAAGGAACATCCTAAAGCGATCATTGTACGCAGCACAGGAAGAGAGGACTCGGAAACAAATTCTAATCCGGGCGGCAATGAGAGCATTCCTTTTGTAAAGAATATTTCCGAATCCATTGGCGTAGTTCTTACTTCTTATGTGAGCGAAAAATCGATCTCGCAACGCCTATTGGCCGGTGATAAAACCGTATTAACAGAAGAAACGCTTTTTTTTCCTGTATTAATAGAAGAAATGGTCTTAGAGGAAGAAGGCGAGATTCCTCGTTCAGGAGTATTATTTGTAGGGCAACCGGATAAGGCTAAGGGATCAGTTTTCATTCAGACTGGCCTGGGAAATAATCATGGAATAGTTTCTGGACAGGTCGCCGTAGATACTTTTAATATTAACAATGGTATTGTTCATCCGACTATTCGCAAGAAAGAAACGCGTTTTACGTGCGATAAGCGCAATAAATTGGTGAAAGTGGAAAACGAAGGCATTAAAACAAAAGATGGAGACGATATTAGAACAAGTCAATCTCTGACCGACTCTATCGCCCTCGATGTCGCAAAAATAGCTCAGAAAACTTCTCAATTTTATTCTCAAGATGAAAAATCTCTAAAAGCATTGGAGATGGAATATTCGATCAAGCTGAATGAAAAAGGAAGTCACCTGCCTGTCAGTTATATTTTGCAAAACCGTCCTCTGCTTTTATCAAACTCTACATCCAGTCTTAAAAAACCTAGCTACATTCATATGAAAACCGTTTCTGAAATGGTTCCTATGAATCAAAAAGTTTCGGTGAAAGTACTAATCGATACAAAAAATGAAGTGCAGCGGATTCAAAATCACAAGCAAATTTTGTTTGTTGATACAACGGTCGCGGACGCTTTGGGTTATTATACGCTTAAATCGGAAAAGCCAAAAGTCATTGTTGTTCGTAAATCAGCTCCTTCAACCTCACACGAGAGTGTTGCTTTAAGGTCGCTAGGCGTTACAGTGATTGTTGTAAATGATCGCAATGAATATGCAAAAATTAAAGATTTTCACTATCAAGCGACCCTCCAAAATCCTTTGTTGATTGATGTCCAAAGAGGGTTTGTAATAAGCACAACGGGAGTAAATAATTCAGCTGTTTTGATCAAGGAAGGCCTGATTAGTTATCCGATGCCATTGGAAATTTCTATTTCACAACAACCTCTTGTAGAAGGCCACCATCTTGATGCAGACGCTCATTTCAAAAAACAGTATGCCAGACATCTAAAAACATTAGAAGAAGATTGGGGGAACCTAAGAGATATTTTAATTAAGGATAAAAACGATCTTTATCAAACTAAACCAAAGCAAGCGAATGCAAAGAGTTTAAATGAATTGTTTGAAATCATGGCCACAGACAATACAAAAGATAGAGCAGACGCAAAAAGGGCTTTAGCGACCGTTCTTTCCCTCTTACATGCCTATTTACATAAAACTTTAAAAACACAAAATCCGATTTTAATTCCCTATGCACAGCCTCTTTATCATCTATTCGCTTGCGCTATTAAACTTTCTATTCGAGAAATTGTACCTGGATTTAACAAATATGAAGGGCAGACTTTGGAGCGCTTATACAGCCTTAAGTTTTTGGAGGCGATTGTTTTTCAGCAACCTGGAGAAGATGTGATCGGAGGTTTTTCCTTTGCAACTTTCTTGCGTTTAAACAAAACGCAAACAGAAATTATCAGGAATAGCGGCATTCAGATCAGCAAAACCGAAGATTTAATTTTAGTTCCATGCATTAAATATGGCAAAGACGCAGCCTACAGTGGAGCGGTTTTTGAAAAGTGGAAACAATTCCTTCGTGAATTACAACCGAAAAAACGACAGGAGCTGTTAGACCTCATTAATGAAATGCGTTCGCATCATGTGTTTGAACCATGGTTAAATATCATGTTCGCTCCTTCATGGTCCACAGGAAAATCCGCTGTGATTCTCTCGAATTTATATGATAGCCTGCAATTGGATCACCAAGCTTTACAATGGCTCTCCGCGAATCGTAAAAAAATTCCAAATCAAAATGCAATAGATGCAATAGGCGCTATGAAGGATGTTAAAGAGATTCAGAAAGAGATCGCTGATCTCAAATCACTTTATTTGAATTCTTTTGGATACGACAGTTCCTCTCGAGAGGGAATTCGTAAACGACTCTGCGATTCAAATCAATTAGGCGGTTTAGCGTATGTCCAATTTATTCATGATTCAGTCAATATCTATGATTTATTCATTAAACAAGTGATAGAAAATGAAGAGCTCTCACGAGATATTCAGTTAAAAGCTGAGTTATTTTCAGAATTACTATTAGGATATTTTGAAATGATGAAAAGCGTTTTATTGACAGTAGATTCAAAAGACGCCGCTTCAATGTTGAATATTCAGGAAAGTCTGAATAGTATGATAAAAATAATGAGAGGAGAAAGTATACATCCTTTCGATAGTTTTATCGAAAAATTGCAAAATGGAACTGAATATACATTTAGGGACAAGGAAAAGACATCAATAGGATTTCAACCTTTGTGTAAGAATACTTTCAATAGACTCCTTTCTGTAGATCAACTTCAAAAACAATTTGATGTTGATCCTGATTTTTGCGTAGCTGCTTTGGCTGTGGGGTCCCGGGTCAATCTTGATTTTAATATTCTTTGGCCAGAGCGGCTCAATCAATACTTTACGACATTCCATCAATGTATGGAAAACGTTTGTAATCATTTAAATATGAAACTTGGTTTAAATCAAGATGTATTGAGTGGACAACCAAAAGAAGTCTGTTCCTCGATCTCTAATGTTTTTAAAACATCTCCTTCATACATCCAGAAAGTAAATGAGAATGTAGAGGCGACTTATCAAATTTCACTTAGAGAACATGCTGCAACATTGATCGTAAGCTATGACCCTCAAAACTTGAGTAAAGGTTTAGATTTGACTGTTCAGATGATAGGGGAGCATGAACATGATAGATGGTATCAAATGGCTTTAGTTGGAGCCTATTTAGGCAACTGCGGCATTAAGGGATTGACGTGTACGAATGGTGTCGCCTCGAATCTAAACTGGAAGCAAAATTATGCAAAAATTAATCATGTCGAGTTTAGCTTGCATCTATCAGATTCCTTTTCACAGTTATACTGCCCGCGGCCAGAAATTGAGGTTTTGACTTGCGCGAAAGCTCCCGCGGTTGGACGATCGGAAGGACCCCAATATTATCAATATGGGGGTCCTTCCGATCGATCCAACCCCGGGGCTTTGGCGCAGTCAAAACCTCAATTTATGGCCGCGGGCAGTATAGATAAAATAATACAAGTATTGCATTGGACAGTGAAGGATCTCAGTGTGTCTCAAAGCTTTGATGTTAAAAGCGTGATAAAACAGCTTGAATTGTTAACTGGAACTGATCAAATACAGGAGACTATTTTTTCTATGACGCTTTGGGGGCTTAGCGCCTTATTGCCTTTAGTCAAAGAGGATACGAAAAAGTTAAGCGCAGCAATTATGGATGTTATCGAACAACTTATTAGCAAAGAAGTGAATTGTAAAAATCTTAGGGGAGAGGTTGACGTCGCGCCTCTATATGACACCCTTATAAATCATTTGGAATTATTAGAATCGGAAGATCCTGTTCAATTTGTTGATCTAATAAAAAATTTAAAAAATTTACCAATTTCTCTTAATACATCAAACCCAGAGTTAGCAAGTCAAATTGAAAAATACAGCAAAAAAAAGAACGAGCAATATTTTCAACAACTGCTCAATCAAAAGAAATGGTTTGCTTCAACTCACTTTATTCAAACAGAGGATCAAAAGAAGGAATTCATTGAAGCTTTAAAAAAACTTACCCCTAATGAGCATTATATGCTTTTTTATGGATTTGATCAATCCATTCAGAATAGAAATCTGATGAAACCTTATCTGGATGCGTTAGCGCTGCCAGGTATTCTTAAATTGAGCTCTCAATTTCAACGGATATGCTCAGAAATGGGAACGAGATTTAAGGCGCTTTATTCCTTTAAGCATTATGAAAACAATAGGGTGGAAGTTGTTTTAGATTATTCATTAGGCTCATTTACAATCATTTGCGACCCTAGTCATCCGGAAAATGGAATTAACATCAGATTCAATAATAAGACAAAAGAGCAGGGGATAGATCGCAAATGGTATAAGGTCTCATTAATAGGGGCCTATTTAAGCAATTGCGGGGTTGAAGGGCTAAGCGCCCCTGATAATCATTTAAAACCAGAATTGCATTGGGAAAAAGAATCGACGAAAGTTACCGATGTCGAATTTAATCTTCATCTTTCAGACAAATTTATAAGATTTGAGGATTTAGTAGAGCGCCTGCATCAAACATTAATGCCTCACATAAAATTACACAATGAAGCTGTTTTTGCTAAGACATCGGAGATTATCAAAGATTTAAAAATGTCCAGTTCTGCTTTAAATTTGAATTTTTTCTCCTCAACATTTTGGGGGTTAGATATTATTCTTCCTTCTCTTGACCCTGTTAAATTGCAAAAACCACTTTCAGGAATTATTCAGCAATTGACCAATCAAGGTATTGATTGCTCTATTTTTGATGTCGATGGAAAATCATTATACGATATTCTAGTCGAGCAAATCAAAAGATTAGAAACACAAGCTCCTCAACAATTTATTGAATTGATGAAAGAACTCAAACCACATTTAGATGTAATTGCTAAAAAAAACAATAAATTGTCCGTTTTATTAAAAAAACATATAGCGGATTTACCATTTTTTATTGATTTTTTGAATTTACTGGATAAAAATGAATGGTTAGAGGCAATAAATCTAGCTGAAAAATTTCCGGAAAACCAATGGGAGAAAAAGGTTATTGAAAATTTGCAGTTCCTTGATAAAAATCAATTATTCTGTCTATGTCAACAAAGTGAAAAAATTGAATATTATGTCCATAAAATAGAAGATAAATCTTTATTAAAAGAAGTCATAAAAATTAAAGAAGAGCATTTAAATTTTATGACAATCGATTTGCCGCAAATAGATATTTATCTGGGAGAATTACTAACACACATTAGCGCCCATAAAAATAAAGAGTTTAATAAAATATCAGACAGTAAGTGTTACAATCTTTTTTATATAGAAGTTAAAATGCTTTTAGAGAAAATGGCAGTGTTAGATATTAAGAAATTAATAAATGATGAGAATTGGACAATTTTAAACAATACGAAATTTGACACCCATCAAGAAAGAGAAGAGTTCGAAAAACAAGTGCATAAGTTAAAGGAATCAGTTGAAAGAAGGCTTTCTCAAAAACAAGAAGCCCCCATACAACTTTCGGTAGAAGATATTTAACAGTTAAGTAAGCAGGCATTTATCTAAAACTCGCGTTAAAAACATTTAGGCTACTCGACTTGCTACGCTGGCCTGGCGAGGGTGAGTCCGGCGGGAAGGGCGTCGCCGAAAAATTGACTTTGCTCGGCCTCTGTCAGCGCATTTTCAACTTGCAGCAGAGATTGAAGCCGTTCTAAATGGGGAGACCCTGCAAAGCGTTCCAAAATTTGATCGATTAAATCAATGGAGAGGTTGAGTTCGCGTTGATCGGTTTTACGAGCCAGCTGGCCGATAAGAAACGGCAGTTGTTCCTCATCAACTTGAGGCGTTGTCAGTAATTCTTTTACCCATTTGCCGCATGCTTCGCGGGGCATGACATTTACAGCGGAGCCGTAAAGCAGGCGCCGCGCGCCCAACCGCCCCAATGTCCAATAGTCTGCGGAACATCCCTCGCCTGATCGAATCCGCTCCATTAAGGCGTTGCCTAATTTGATTTTAAGAGCCGCATCAATTAATTCCAAAGCCCCTAAAGCGCGGATTTTTTCAAAATAAGGGTAAAGGCCCCCTTTGCTTTTAATTTCAATTTTTCCGTTCTTTTTGTTCAGCGTCACATTGACCAATTCAGCAGCCAATTGGGCTTGTTGGCCCTTGGTTAGGCCTCCGGCAATGCGGCGATAGCAGATCCAATTTTGAATTTCGCTGTCCGGAGATTTAGAAACCTTAAGATCTCCCAGTATGACCTTCCATAATTCTTTCATGCGGAAATCGTCCAAGGGATATCCGAATCCGGGCCGCAGGAAAAAACCAAGGAGATTCCACCAGCGCGCTTCAAGCGCATGGGAGCGTCGGCGTTGAGGAGCTTGCTGCATGATTGCGTCTCCAAGTTGTCGCAGGACGCTGAGAGGCCATTCGCCTCTTGGGCGATTCAATAATGTCTCTAGAGACTCCATTGCATGCTGCGGCGCTGTTTTGGGATCCGCTGCAAACAGATCTTTGAGCGTTTGTTTAGCGGCTTGCAGATAATCTGCGTCAAAAGTTTCATCTGTGCGCGCTTTTTCAATGGAAGTTAAACTGTTTTCCACTCCGGCGGCGGTGCGCAACTGAAATTCCAGCGACCATTTATGATCGGTTTTCTGTGATTTCAGCCACAGCGCCAGCGTGCCGATGGTTGTTAAGCTGATTTCTAGGCGCACCGGAATTTTTTCTGCGGTTCCCGCTTGTTTTCCAAAACGTAGGATTGTGTGGATAGGCGGCAACGCTTGCATTTCACTTAAGTCGACAGTCGCCAGGTCTCCGGCATGATCTTGCAAGCGAACGTGCGAGGCGTACAATTGGAAAACCACGGGAGTGTTGGGAGCCAGCCGGAATATTTGATCAGGTTCATAGACGGCGCCCTCTTCGCAGCCGCGCGCCAGCAAAGTCAATGCTTGATGCGTTGTCTCTCCTTGCCGCTCGACATCGATTCCTAAATAGTAGCTGCGCGCGGCGCCTCCGCCTATTCGCACCCCCATTCCCCGGCGCGCCTTTCCATAGCAGCTTGCTCCGCGCGCTACGGCGTAGTCCAGGTTGAACGAAGACAAAACTTGTATGTTTTTTTCCGGAAACCAGCGCTTTAAAGAGGAAGTGATCGCGTTTTGAAATGGCGCGGCTTTCATGGCGCCTCCGTTGAATAGGATGTAGTCAGGTTTTTTTGGAGTTCCCAAGGCCGCTCCGCATTGATTTAAAAAGTGAGCTAATTGTTTGGTGATGGAGGGGTCGTCTTCATAGGGCAATCCCATGGAGCGTAATCCGCGAGTTTTTTTTATCTGCAGCGCCTCTTCCCAGGAATGGCTTCCAAAAAATCCATTCAACAACAGTTCTTCAACTTCACTGCGTGCGGCTTCCACCAACATGCCGCCTTGCACTACGCTGGAGCCCGTTCCTTGTAAAAAAATGCGATATGTTTCAGACGGCGCTGTTGAATCGAGCAGTTTTTCTTTTGCGCAGCGCGCTTGGTGGCGCAGCTGCAGCCATTGCGTCGCGGCGAGTTGGCGCGCGTTTAATTTTTTTTCAAGGTAATGCGCCAGGGCGGCGTCCATGTTGTCTCCGCCGAGCAAAAGGTGGTCTCCGACGGCCATCCGCTGAATTGTCGCTTTGCCGCCTTGGGAGACCGCTTCCATTAGGCTGAAGTCGGTGGTGCCTCCTCCGACATCGCATGCCAATATGCAGTCTCCTATGCGCAGCAGGCGCTCCCATTCTTTTTCATGTTGGGAAAGCCAGCTGTAGAAGGCGGCTTGGGGTTCCTCCAGCAGCGTCATCAAGCCGAATCCGGCCAATTTAGCCGCTTCGATCGTCAAGCTGCGCGCCACTTCGTCGAAGGAGGCTGGAACGGTCAAAATGACTTCTTGCGCTGCAAATTCTTTGTTGGGATCGCCTTGCCCCATCAAAAAATTCCAAGCGTCCTTGATATGGCGTAAATAATGCGCCGTGGCTTCCACGGGGCTGATGCGTTGAGCGGCGTCCGCCGCCTCGAAAGGGAGTATTTTATCGCGCCGGTTGGCTGACGCGTGACAGAGCCAGCTTTTTGCAGACTGCACCAGCCGCGTCGGGACTTTGGCTCCCTGCTCTTGAGCGAAGCGGCCTATAAAAAAGTCAGATTGTTGACTCCAGGGCAGATGCAGAGCATTCACAGGCCATTCATGCGCGGCGGCTAGATAGCAGAATGACGGGAGCGTTGTTTGCGCTTCCACGCACCCTTCCGCCGTCAATTGGGGGATGCGCAGCAATTGGATGGCTCGGCTGGGGTCCTCTGTGTCGACATAAGCCGCGCAGCTGTTTGTCGTGCCAAGGTCGATTCCGATGATGTAGCGGCTGTCCATCATGACAACACTTTCATAGGAGGCGTATAAGGATAGCCCAAATCGGAAGCCACCGATTCATTGGTGACGAGGCCTAAGCATACGTTTAGGCCGTCGCGCAAGCCTGGATGATCGTAAAGAGCTTGTTTATAGCCTTTGTCGGCGATTTTCATTGCATAATCCATGGTGGCGTTTGTCAGAGCTTGCGTCGACGTCAGGGCGCATGCGCCCGGCATATTGGTCACGCAATAGTGCACCACGCCGTCGACTACGTAGGTGGGCGTTGTATGGGTTGTAGGACGCGAGGTTTCGGCGCATCCGCCTTGATCAATGGCGACATCGACGAGGACCGAGCCTGCGGACATTTTTTTTATCATTTGAGACGTGATGAGTTTAGGGGCCGTCTTGCCGGGGATCAGCACGGCGCCGATCACAAGGTCGGCGGAAATGAGAGATTCTTCGATGGCGGTCGAAGTGGAATAAAGCGTTTTAAGATGGGGTCCGAAGAGGGAATCCAATGTTCGTAAACGATTGAGGTCTTTGTCGATAAGGGTTACGCTGGCTCCTAATCCCATCGCCATGCGCGCCGCTTCAGTTCCAACAATGCCGCCGCCGATGATGGTCACCGACGCAGGAGACACTCCAGGCACGCCGCCAAGCAGTCGTCCTTTGCCGCCATGGTTCATCTGAAGGCAGGTGGCCCCGACTTGAATCGCAATGCGGCCTGCAATTTCGCTCATTGGAACGAGCAGCGGAAGCCGTCCATAGACGTCGGTTACAGTTTCATAAGCGATCGCCACAACCCCGCTTTCAACTAAGTGTTTTGTCTGGATAGGGTCCGGCGCCAGATGGAGGTAGCAAAATAAAATTTGGCCTTTATGCAGGAGAGGAAATTCCTCCTCCTGCAGTTCTTTGACTTTAATGATCATCTCGCAAGCGTAGACTTCCGTAGGGGTGTTGACGATGCGCGCCCCCGCTTCACGATACAGTGAATCAGAGAATCCTATTTGCGTTCCGGCGTCTTTTTGAACCAGTAATTGGTGTCCAGCCTCCACCAGGGCCCGCGCCATGGCGGGCGTAGCTCCTACGCGGTATTCGTGATTTTTAATTTCCTTGGGAATTCCTATCAGCATATCACCTCAAAAGATCATTAATGTTAAAGCAAG
>Ga0207104_1194_pt1 | contig 14937 bp, 7 predicted proteins | sample Alteio_BWMinHeat_79_FD_153538 | JGI IMG/M metagenome (GOLD analysis project Ga0207104, IMG submission 153538) | Enriched cells from forest soil in Barre Woods Harvard Forest LTER site, Petersham, Massachusetts, United States -... | ecosystem: Environmental > Terrestrial > Soil > Temperate forest >...
TCGACTTTGTCCTTCACAACGATCAAGAGGGGATTCAGTGGTACTACGACGTTGCAAAGCTGGCGGCCGAACACCATCTGATGGTGGACTTTCACGGCGCCACGCAGCCGTGGGGCATACAAAGAACCTATCCAAACGTTCTCGACTATGAGGCGATGCTTGGTCTTGAAAACAACAAGGCCGGCCGCCGAGATGGCCCAATCAACCGCACAACGTTTCCGTTCACGCGAATGTTGAGCGGTCCAATGGACTACACCCCTGGCGGCTTTGATAATGTGACGCGAGAGAACTTCGTTGCGCGTGACAAGAACCCGATGGTTATGGGGACGCGGGCACAGCAGCTCGCCCTCTATGTGGTATTCGATGAACCACTTGCCATGGTGTCCGATGTACCATCGGCCTACGCGAATCAGCCGGGTTTCCGCTTCATCAGGGACGTACCAACAACATGGGACGCCACCCGGGTCTTGAATGGTGAGCCGGGTGAATTTGTGACCATCGCGCGGCGTCATGGCGATGAATGGTATCTGGGGAGTCTGACCAACTGGACATCACGTGACCTGCGCGTTTCACTGCAATTTCTCGGAAAAGGCATCTATCACGCGGAGCTTTATGAAGACGCCGCAGATGCTGGCCAGAATCCCAAACATATCTCCATACGCCAGCAGAGTGTGCGAAGCAACGATACCCTCGTCTTGCACTTGGTGAGCGGCGGCGGTTGCGCCATTCGATTTGTGCCGGCTAAGTGAAAAGCAGTTAACTGACTAAGACCCCGCAACGTTGGTGAGCCTGCTAACAAAGAGCGCAAGATTGCTCCGCAGAATGATGTGCGGAGCGAAACGCTGAACCTTGATTGGCTTGTCCTTATCCGTGAGGTGAGCGATGAGCGTTTCCAGCGCTGTTTTGCCTTGCGCTTCCGGGCGCTGGTAGAGCGTGGCCAGCACCTTGCCTGACTCCAGAAGTGGCACCAGTTCTGGAAAGAGATCGGTCGTAATCACCTGAACGCGTCCGAGAAGTTTCAGTTCTTCAAGCGCACGTATCACCGGAACGCTATTGGCCGTGCTGATATAGATCGCATCGGGACGGGTTTTGGACTTCAACAATCCGATGGATTGGCGGTAGGCATCTTCGGCACTTTCGTGGGACTCAACGACGGGAAGAAGCGTGAGGTGGGGAGCGAGCATGGCGAGAGTTGCAGCAAACCCGCGAAGTTTCTCAGCGTGGTCGAAAGTGGCCAAATCGCCGGTGATGGTCGCAACTCGCGACGGAGTTTGCAGCTTGTGCGATAGAAGCTCTGCAGCAAGCGCCCCACTTATATAGGCATCCACCGTTACAGATGAAATGCGGCCACTGTCGGGCGCATCACTGGCGACGCAAAGCAAGGGGGTTCCCTTTCCGGCGATCCGGCGAATAACTGCCGCCAATTCTCTCGGCCGTCCTGGGGTGAAGAGTATCCCGTCGTATTTCTTCGCAGCTGCGCTTTCGAGCGCTGCGACCTCGCCCGAACCAAGGCGCGGATAATCAATGAAATCGAGAGTGAGTCGCATTCCGACGGCTTCATCCGCGGCGGCCTGAATGCCTCTACGCAGAGGATCGAAAAAGGCTGCAATTTCGCGGGGTAGTACGGCAGCGACTCGGACCTTGCGGTTGAGTTTGAGCGACCTGGCTGCGATATTGGGTTTGTAACCCAGTTGTTCGGCCACGCGCAACACACGCGCCTTTGTGCGTGCACTTACCCCGCTACGTCCGTGCAGGGCTCGGTCCACTGTACCAATCGAGGTGCCAAGAGCTTCCGCGATGTCGCGAATGCCAGCCGCATTGCCGCCTTTGTCTCTTGATCCCATTTCTGTCGTCGCTCCAGTTTCGCATATGGAGTTGCCCAAGAAACCGCGAAACATGGATTTTTGGCAGACCGAGAAAAGAGCGTTGCAGCTCTGGATGCGTGAACGTACACGAGACCTAATGCAATGGCGCGCAAAATGGACGATCTATCAGCCTTTCGAAAGGTAGCCCCGGGAAACCGCGTCGGCGCGATTTCTGCTACGTGCCATTGCCCCGCTGCAATGGGACTCGACGAATTGGCCACCGCCGGAGATTGGGGAGACTCCAATGTGGTTCGAGCGTCTGGCGGATCGCTGACTACGGGCCTCTCCGATGGGAAACGGTAGTCTCTGGATCGAACTAGCCGTCTGCGCTCCCTGGCACTTCACGGCACTTAAGAGGGCGTTGCGACTGGCCCGGACTTTCAACATTCGCGCCAATCGTCCTTCCGCCACAATCGTCTCCGGCTCGAAAAATGTCGACTTTTGAGGCCGGATCTCGCTTATGGTGGCTTCAGAACGATTCATGGTCGTTTAAGCTGTTTCGTTCTCTACACCCTTTGCCTGATGAGGTTGAAGCGTTAAAGGCCGCGTCAGCATTCACGGGAAGAAGAACTGGCGGAGGGAGAGGGATTCGAACCCCCGGTACCCTTTCAGGCACAACGGTTTTCAAGACCGCCGGTATCAACCGCTCACCCATCCCTCCGGAGGTTGCGTCTCCATCCGATTGTACGTCGAATCTCGTTATTTTGGCCGCTCGACGTTCGCGGAACGAGCCTCAGAGACAAATGACCGGCGTCCAGACCATGGCGCTCGATTGCGGAACCCGCTCTTAGACGGTGCTACCGGCACGACGACCGGCTGCGGAGTGTTACAAAGGAGTGCATGGCCAAGCGAGTTAAACCGGGGACTGAGCCCAGGCCGGGTCAGCCTATAAGCTTGAAAACTCTGGGCGAATACCTCAACCTGTCCCCGGCCACCATTTCGCTTGTCCTCAACAACGCACCAGGGGTGCGGTCCATTCCCCAGGACACCCGAGACCGCGTTGTGGAGGCGGCGGCGAAGTTTGACTACCGCCCCAGTTTCTATGCCCGGTCGCTTCGCAAGCGCCAGAGCTTCTCAATCGGCGTGCTCGTCCCGGAATTGAGCGACAGCTACGCCACCCAGGTACTGGCGGGAGTCGAGGAATTCCTGATCGAGGAGGGCTACTTCTATCTGACGGCAAGCCACCGCCGCAAGCCTGACCTGATCGAGGAGTATCCGCGGTTGCTGATGGAGCGCTCCGTCGAGGGATTCATCGTGATCGACACAATCCTCGAGAAGAGCCTGAGCCTGCCGGTGGTAGTGGTGGCTGGCCATCGCAAGATTGAGGGAGTGACAAACGTCGTTCTGGACCAGAAGCGGGCCGCCGAACTGGCTCTGCGCCACCTCTATCAGCTCGGACATCGCAAAATCGCCTTCATGCGGGGCGGCAGCCACAGCTCCGACGCCGACGACCGCTGGAGCTGCCTGATGGCGGTGGCGCGGGATCTGAAGCTGGTGATTGCGCCGGAGAACGCGGTGCAACTTGAGTTGAGGGTCTCAACGCCGGAGTTGGGTTTCGGTCCGGCAAACGAGCTCATCGCGCGCGGCGGCGACTTCACGGCACTCGTGGCCTTCAACGACATTTCGGCCATCGGGGCTATCCGCGCCTTTATGAACCACGGCCTCCGCGTGCCCGAAGATGTATCGGTGGTGGGCTTTGATGACATTCAGGGTGCCGCGTTTCACAACCCCAGCCTCACTACCATTCGACAGCCCTTACAGCAGATGGGGACCGTGGCGGCGCGAATCCTCCTCCAGCGTATCCGCGGCCAGGCTACGTTTCCTGACGTTGTGCCGATTCATCCTGAGCTCGTGATTCGCGAATCGACATGCCCCCCCAATCTCAAGCGCACTCGCAAGCGATCCTGAACGGTGAACGTGGGCAGCAAGCGCTCCAACCGCTTCACATTTGCCGTGCTCCACCCGGCTTTTGCGCTGACCGGGGTCCTGCACGCAGTCAGCGGTGCATTGCTGCCTTCGTTGGCCACCACGTTCCAGCTGACTGATGCGCGATCGGGATCCTTGGCACTTTGTTATTTTCTGGGAGCTTCCGCCGGCGCGCTCTTTTGCGTTGGCCAATATGCGAGATTGATGACAGGCGGATTCCTGTTGGTGGCCGTCACGTGTTTCACTCTTGCCGCGGCTGGGAGCACGTTCCTGCAGCCGCTGTTCTTCATTCTCGGAATCGGCGTGGGCATTCCGATGACTGCGGTGAGCATGTACGCGGGCCGGAGATTTGCCGATCGCAGCGCGGCGCCTCTCACCATCCTCAACTTCAGTTGGAGCGTTGGAGCGTTCCTTGCGCCACTGCTCGCCGCTCGTGTGCTGATGAACCATACCTACCGCACTGCATATCAAAGTCTTGGTGCGTGTGCTGCCATCGCCGCGGTGGCATGCTGGTTCGCCCTTCAGGACCCTCCCGCGAAAGCTACCCCAACCGGCAATCCCGCACGATCGATACAACTGCGCTGGGTTGCGCTGTTCGCGTTCCTCACCTTTCTTGAAGTGGGAATTGAGAACACCACTGCTACTTGGCTCGCAACCTATTCTCTTCGCAGCTCTCGTGAAGGAGCGGCGTCCGCTGCTGCTTCGTCGGCGCTCTATTGGTGCGGCTTCCTCGCCTCGCGCGGGCTGTCGTCACTGTTGTTGTTGCGGGCGGCTCCCATGCAGGTGTTGCGTGTGGCAGTCGTAGCGGCCTTGGCGGCCGCGGGCGTACTGGTCGGCTTTTCGGGCACGCTCTCCCGCGATGCGGCCATGATCGTGCTCGGGGCAGCGCTGGCTCCCATCTTCCCGCTGCTTCTGGCTCGGTTCTTCGCCGGCGCTTACAACTCGTCGGACTCACGATGGCTGCTGGCGACGTGCGGCTTTGGCGGGTCCGTCTTGCCGTGGCTCACCGGATTGATCTCCGCCCGGTCGCACAGTTTGCGCCTGGGTCTGGCCACGGTTCCCGCCGCACTGCTCTTCATGCTGTGCATGCTGCCCTTCCTCGCCTTCACGCGACGGGATTTCCGGTCGACGGCAGCCAGGGGTGGAGACCCCGCAACCTAGTTTCTCGGCATAACCAGCACTTCCACTCCGCTCGCCGCATCCCTGCTGCGGAATACCTGCTCGGTCGCTTTCTGAAAATCTTCCGGCTTGGCATTTGGAATGTCCGTGAACGTCTGAGGATTGCGATCCGTCAACGGGAACCACGAACTCTGCACCTGCACCATGATCCGGTGCCCGCGGCGAAACGTGTGGAAGAGGTCAGGCATGGTGAAATTGAGTTCGACTTGCTTGCCCGGAATAAGGGGCTCAGGCTTCTCCCAGTTATTGCGGAACTTGGCGCGGAACGGCTCTCCACGCAACAGTTGCTGATCGCCGCCCATACGTATTGGAGGCGCATCCAGGACGCGTTTGTTTCCGCGCGACGCGTCTTCCGCATCCGGATAGTTCTCGGGGTAAACGTCGATCAGCTTCACCACAAAATCAGAGTCGGTTCCTGAACTGGCGACCTTCAGTTTGGGAGAGATGGGGCCAGCAATCGTCACATCCTCTTCGAGCGGGTCAGTCTGGTAGACAAGCACGTCGGGCCGGTAGCTAGCGAACCGCTGATCATCGACCATGTAACGCTGCGGAACGGTGTCCGTTGTATAGCCGACGAACGGCACCGGATGATTCGGATCGCTCACGTAGTCATCCATGCCCTTCGCTTCCGCGGGCGGATCGAAGCTCAGCTTCCCGCCGGCGTGGAAATAGAGCGTTTTTGGCGTTGCTTCCCTGGGCGGCCACGCATCGAAGTGGCGCCAGACATTCGTCCCCGTCTCAAACACCACCGCCTTCGGCTGCGCCCCCGCGCTCTTGCCCTTCAAATAGTGCTCGAAGAACGGAAACTGTATCTCCGCACGAAAGTACTCGCTGGTCTTGGCATCGAATTTCACGTCACCAAGCTTGTTGCCGTCGGTACGCGCCCAACCGCCGTGCACCCATGGTCCTTCAACCAGCGTAGCTGGCGTGTCCGGGTTGAATTTGTTAATCGCGTAGAACGTGCGATACGGTCCGCTCAAATCCTCCGCGTCGAACCATCCGCCCACCACTAACACGGCACACTTCACATTCTTCATGTGGCGCGACAGGTCGCGCGCCTGCCAGTAACTGTCGTAAGTGTTGTGGTTCATTTGATCCTGATACAGCCAATTCGATCCTTTCAGGTACTTATGCTCCATGTCGGCGAGGCTTCCCGCCTGCAAGTAGAACTTGTAACTGTCGGGCGTTCCGAAATCGAAGGCCACGCCTGGCTGTGGTGGTTTGGGTTCCGCCTGCGGACGAAATTGAACATAGAACCCAAAGTTGGCCGACAGCATGAATGCCCCACCGTGATACGCGTCGTCGCCAAGAAACAGGTCCGTCATGGGCGCCTGAGGGCTCGCCGCCACCAATGCAGGGTGCGAATCGATGATGGACGCCGAGGTGTAGAAACCGGGATACGAAATACCCCAGATTCCCACCTTGCCGTTGTTATTGGGGACGTTCTTCAGCAGGAAGTCGATCGTGTCGTGCGTATCGGACGCGTCATCGACATCCTGTGGGGATTTCTTCTCATCGATGTGCGGATGCATCTCAACGAACGCGCCCTCGCTCATATACCGTCCGCGTACATCCTGGTACACAAAGATGTAGCCGGCCTTCTGGAACTCGTCGGAGGGCCCGATCATTCTCGGAAACTGGTCCTCTCCATAGGGCCCAACGCTGTACGGTGTGCGATCCATCAGCATTGGATACGGGCCCGGATCGCCAGGAAATGTTGCGCTCTTCGGCACGTAGACTGCCGTAAACAGACGCTTGCCGTCGCGCATCGGAATACGGAATTCGTACTTTGTGTAGTGCGAACGGACGAAATCGTCCGGTGGAGCCGGCTGCGCCTGTTGCGCAACAACAAGGGCGCTCATTAGAACAAGAAAGAGCTCGGCGAAAAGCGGTTTAGGATCCAATTTGCGCATTGAAGGGTGCGATCTCCTTGAGCACCCAGACTATTCCACCTTGGCGAGGACGCAGAACGAAAATCCTCAGCCCGACTGGGTCTGACGGATTAGCTTGTCGTATTCCGACTGCAGCGCATTAACCCGCACTTCGATCAGCGGGAAGAAATCGTTAGGGTAAGGCTCGCCGAAACTGACTGGGTCGCCTTTGATTCCAGCGGCCCGCAACATTTCGTAGACCTTCACATGCCGAACATACCGCAATGATGCGGACACCACCTCGCCATTCGCGGCCAGGTGCAGATTGGATTCAATCACTCTCAAGGCATCCTGGTGATTCGGCAGAATCACGCCCGACTCAATCTGAAGACTCAATCGGCTTGCCGGGCTGTCCGGGTCCTGATCGCGGTCTCTTAATCGCTCCCAGATCATGTTGTCTTTCTGAAGATTCAAATAGAGAGGCCAATAAAACTGCGACAACTGCTGTTCAAGAAACCTGACCCGCTTATCGAGCGCAAATTTGTGGGCCTCCTCTTTTCGCCGGAAGTGCGAATCGATCAGGCTCTTGCTCGCCACCCCCGCGACAAAAGTGGCCGCGCTCCATACAACTGAAGTGACCGCGCCAATGCCAGGATCGATCATGTCTGCACCCCTTCCAACCCGCCCTGCTCACATTCCGAGGGTTTCTTTTTGGGCCAGGTTGCACTAGTTCTCGTCGGATTTTCTCGTCTTATCCTCTGGAGCCTTCTCCGGCGGGGTCAGCGGCTTCGTAATATCGTCCAAGTATGCCGGCACACTTTCCACGCGCTCCAGCACCGGATAGCGCTCACCGTCGTGATAATCAATCTCCGCATTCGAAACGGACGTGTCCGCCTGGACGATAAGACGAATCGCCTGCGTGCTTCCCTTTGCATCGCGAATAGCCTGCCTCAGCGCATCGGGCGAGAAGATCTGCCCGTTGACCGCAAGAACCTTCTGTCCTGGTGCGAGCCGCGCCTTATCTGCGGGTCCGTTCCAGCGCACATCGAAGATGGCGCCATCGGCGCCGATCCGCAGCCCGATCGAATACCAGCAATCCGGTCCGCCTCCGCCGCGCCGCCCCATCACCCCGGCCATCATGCGTTCCGACGCGTTCGGCTTATCCTTGTACACCAGTTTGAAACCGCCCTGCTCAATGCCTGCCAGATCGGCACGTAGATTCACCTTGTCAACGCGATCGTGTAGAAACGCTGCCCAGTCGTACGGCATCACCTGGTTCAGGTCTTGCACCAACTCATCGAATGTATACGTCACTATCAACGGCCCGGTGTTCCCGCCCTTGCCCAGAAAAATCTTCTGGAAGTCATCCAGTGATTTCTTGTTCTGCGTCTTCGCGCGGATCAGCGTGTCCGCATCGAGCCACAACAGCTCGCCCTCCTGGTAGTAGTCCTGCCCGCGCCTCCAGTTCGACCACGCCGGATTTCCTCCCCGCAGCACGCTGGCTGCAACCGCGGTATCTCCAGTCGGACGCCAGTCGCGCCCCGCCTTGTAATCTAATTCCGCGGCACTCATGGCCAGCATGTCCCGGTATTGTGCCTGTGACTTCAATCCCGATCGCGCCGCCAGCACGTTGCCCAGGTACTGCGTCATGCCCTCGTACACCCAAAGCAACGCGCCCTGCTGCATGGTTGCGAAGTCGGGCTGGTAGAGTCCCACTGGACGTCGATACTTGCCATTCCACGAGTGCGTGAATTCGTGTGACAGCAGGTCCGCCTCGGCTAACTGGTGAGCATCATCCGCAAAGCCCTTCTCGCCCACGCCGTTGTCAGAGGATTGCCCGTGTTCCAATCCTTCGCCTCCGGCAACGTCAGAAAGCGTCAGCAGAAAGTGGTAGACGTTGTAATGGTGCGACGAATACAGCGCGTCAGCCTCGCGAACCAGATTTGCTACTTCGGCCAAAACTGAGGGACGCAGATTTGAATCCACGGGGTCATCAGAAGCCACGTCAATATAGTGTTTCGGCGTGATCGTGGGTGCCAGAGCGAACTCATGGAAATTCTGCCCCGTGATAAGCGGCGAGTCCTCAAGCTGTTCCACGTTGGTGACCGCGAACTTCGTGGTGCTACCCGCCGCGGGCACCGGCCATGATTCGCCGCCCTGCGGTTGCAGCGCAGTCCCTACTCCCCAGCCTGCCGGCACCATCAACGAAGGCTGAATCGGAATATCGCGAACCGGCGTGTGCGCAGGATACAGCAGAAGCTTTTCCCACTCCAGTACCGCCATTTTCTGGCTCAGGCGCCCAGTCACAATGCAGTCCAGATGGGCATGGAGCGTGGTAACACCCGCGGGAATGTCGACATGAAACTCGTACACGTCCACGTCGTCGCGGCGCCACGCGAGCGGTTTGCCGTCAATCGTGAATACGACGCCTGTGATGTCGCTCACTGGGCCTGTCGGCCGATGATTGCCCGGAATCCACTGCGGCGTGGTCAGGGTCACGGGCCCTGCTGTTACCGGCAACTCCACCTCCGCGTGATAAACCTTGCGGGGCGCATCCGACAAGTCGGCGACAATCTCGATTGGCCGTTTCTGCGCGCCAACGGCCACAGAAAACAGGCTGAGAATCAACAGCGCAAGGCACAAAAAGGGGAAGCGGAACCGATGCATTGAGTCTCCTGAGAAAACAGGTTACAGTACCAATGCACCCTGCTCCACCCTGGAAAACCAGGAGTTCAATTCCCAACTCAATCCGTACTGGAGGCACTCGGCTCCTTGCGACGCATTTTCGCCCCGTCTTTTTGGGTGAACTCGCGCGGGCAGTCGTGTATCGTGATAACAGAACCGCGCAAATTGAACGCAGTCTCTCATTACAAAAGACGGCGTCCACCCCAAGCATCGAGACTCTCGGGGACCGGTTTCTTTTCGCCGGCCGCTCTTTTCCGAGCCAACCGCTTCAAGGCCATCATTCTCTGTCAATTCACATAAAACGTGCCGGGCAGTCTGCGAAAATCATTCGTAGACACCAGTTCCATCCCCCGTCACCCCCACATTGGGGTGATCCTGTTTTCCGGGGAGAGCGGAAGCCTCACCTGGCAGGTCACTGCAACAAACCTTTTCTGGAGAGCCAAAGCCATGATTCAGAAACTCTGTCGTCAGCCGCGGATTGTCATTCCGTTTGCAATCCTGGCGCTCGTTCTGCTTTTGAGCAGCCCCCTTGGTTACACACAGACCGCGGGCGCAGGCACCATTTCCGGCACCATCACCGATGCCACCCACTCGATGGTCTCAGGCGCATCAGTCACCGTCACAAATACTGATACGGGCGCAGCCCATCTTTATTCCACCAATGGAGACGGCATTTATGTTGCGCCGTTCCTGCAGCCCGGGCACTACCGCATTGAGGCCACGGCCAGCGGCTTTGGCAAAGTGGAGGCGAATAGTCTCACCTTGCTTGTAGGCCAGACCCTCTCCATCGACCTGAGTCTGTCAGTACAGGGCACCGCGTCCACTGTCGAAGTCTCCAGCGAGACTCCTCTGCTCGATACGGAGCGCACTGAGGTCTCCCAGGTTGTCGATCAGGCCGTGATTCAGAATCTTCCCGTCAACGGCCGCAACTGGAGTGATTTCGTCCTGCTTACACCCAACGTCGTGCAGGATGGCGGCAGCGGCCTGGTCAGTTTCCACGGCATCAGCGGTCTCTACAACCAGAACTACGTCGACGGCGGCAACAACAACCAGATGCTGTTCAGCGAAGCGCGTGGACGCTCCTCGGGCGCCCCATTCGTATATAGCCTCGACGCCATCAAGGAATTCCAGTCGGAGGCCTCAAACTATTCGGCTGAATTCGGCCAGGCCGCGGGCGGCCAGGTCAACGCCATCACCCGCAGCGGCGGCAACGATCTGCATGGCGACCTGTTCTATTATCTGCGCTATCCCGATCTGAACGCCCTCGACCCCATCAGCAAGTGGTCCGCGCTCTTCAACCATGGAAACCCGTTTCTCCTCACGCAACCGGTCCACCAGCAACAGGAATTCGGCGGAAGCGTTGGCGGTCCCATCAAGAAGGACAAGCTCTTCTACTTCCTCACTTCTGATAATTTCCGCCGCACCGGCCGCGCGCTCTACTACGAGACCAACACCGTCACCCAAACGCCAACCGGCAAGTTCACTGACACCACCACCATTTCGCCCACGCAGTGCCCCGCCACCATCAGCGGCGCGCAGTGCACCGCGGGCATCAACTTCCTGCTAGGTCTTCAGGGCGCGCCGCGGCGCTTTGCCAAGGAAACCCTGGTCTTCCCGCGCATTGACTATCAGCTCAATCCGAAGAATCTGGTCTACGCGAACTTCAATTTCGCCAATTTCGATCAGTCCTACGGATACGCCCCCAACCCGACTTACTCCAACACCTCTGCCAGCACCAACGCACCCACCAGTTACCACGAGCGCTTCCTCATCGCCCACTGGACGTCGACGCTAACCAACACAGCGGTCAACGACGTGCGCTTCCAGTGGGGCCGCGATCTTGAAACCGCCGGGTCCTATTCGTCCGGGCCCAGCGTCGGCCTCGGCGCCGAAACCTACGGTATGCCGAATGCCCTGCCCCGTATCGCAGAGCCTGACGAGCACCGGTACCAAATTACCGACGTGTTCGACAAGGTGATTGGGCGCCACACCTTCAAGTTCGGCGGCGACATCAACCTTGTCCACGAAATCATGATCAACCTGTTCCAGGGCGGCGGTATCTACGGCTACTCCGGCAACACTACCCAGGAATTTCAGAACTGGATTGTGGATGCGTTTGCCGGTCAGCCCGGCGACACCGATCCCTTCGCCGGATCGCACTACAACACCTTTGTCCAAACCGTTGACGCCGTCAACTCCATCAAGAACGCCGGCGCCGACGACTTCTGGATGAAGATGTATGACGGATTCGCTGAAGACACCTGGAAGATCAATCAGAAACTCACCTTAAACCTTGGCGTGCGCTACGACTTCCAACTCACTCCCAACCCCGCCAAGCCCAACACCTCCACAGCGCTTGCCGCCAAGTACAACACCACCATCAAGAATGTGACCGATCGCATTCAACCCCGCGTGGGCTTCGCGTGGAGCCCCTATAACGGCACCGTCGTGAGGGGCGGCTACGGCATGTTCTCCGGCCTCAATCAGGGCAGCACCTACTACGCCATGCGCGTTGAAAACGGCATCTATCAGATCAACTACAACTACAATGGATGCAACGGCTCCTGCACCGCCAGCAACGCGCCGGCTCTCAAATTCCCGAATGTTCCGTTCTTGCCGGCCGGTCCCTCGCTCTCCAATGCGCTGTTCCCCAGCGGCGGCACCGCTCCCGCGGTCACCAACGTCTCCGGCAAGGCCAGCATCAGCTTCCACGGCCTCTCGCCTCAATTCGTTCCGCCGCTGTCGCAGGAATTCGACCTGGGCATCGAGCAGGCGCTCCCCGGCAAGATGAGCCTCTCCGTTGGATATGTCGGCTCGCGCGCCACGCACCTGCCTGTCTTCCTCGATGCCAACCTCGTCGGCCAAACCCCGCACGGCTTGCGCTCGTTTAACATCACCAACACTGACGGAAGCTCGAAGCAGATCACGGTCCCATATTATCTTGCCACTGATCGCATCGACCCAACGCTCACCTCCATCAACGCCGGATTCAGCGTCGCCAACTCCTGGTATCACTCCATGGCCGTTACCCTCCGCAGACCCTTCGCCAACGGACTTGAAGTGCTCGTGAACCACACCTGGGCCAAGGCCCTCGATAACGACCAGGTGCAGGGCGCTTTCGGCACCTTCTACGGCGGCAACCCCGTCCTCGACCCCAACAATCTGAATGCCGAGTACGGCCGCGCCGACATCGATATGCGCAATCGCTTCGTAGGCACTCTGCTCTACAGGCCCAACCTGCTCCACAACAACCGCTTCGTGCGTGAGGGCCTTGACGGCTTCACCTTCTCTGGTACCGCCACCGAGTCCGGCGGATTCCCCATCGTCGCCGGGTTGAGCGGCACGGTGTCCAGCAGGTGGTCCGTCACCGGTCTGCCCTCGCCTCCGGTCGCCGCCACCGCCGCTGACGGCAATATTTACGGCGGCACCATGAGCTCCTCTTCCGGCGCTGCCACCACGGGCCGCCCGCCACAGATTGCGCGCAACAGCCAACCCGGCCCCGGCGTTCACAACATCGACTTCCGCGTCACGCGCGACATCCCCATCCACGAACACATTTCCATGCAGTTCATTGGTGAGGCGTTCAATCTGTTGAACCACCAAATCATCTCCGGCGTGAACTCCACCTACTCCACCTACACCGGCCCGACTGCCGCCAGCGGCCCCTGCCCGGCCAACTCGTCGGTCCCAAGCGGTTCTTACTTCTGGGGCTGCATCACCCCATTCGTCGCCAGCACGCCCTCCGGCGCATTCGGAAAAGAAACGGGCACTAACACCCTGCTCTACGGCCCTCGCCAACTGCAGGTCTCCGCAAAACTTTTCTTCTAGCGACAGACCCAATTCGAACCCAAAGGGTGGCGGCGCATCCAGCGCCGCCACCCTTTTCATCACCGCTTGCAATGTCCCAGAATCTCCGCAATATCCCCTGCACGCACCCGCTCGTCAGGTTCTTGATGGCCTCTTTATACCCAGCGTGATAGAAATCAACAGATCAGAGCATTCGCAAAATCGGCGGAGTGCGAGCGTTTCCAATGAGATCGCTCGCCTATTCCATCCCACCGTTCATCGGATTCTCCAAATCTCAGGTCCCTGTCGGATAATGCTTCAGCGATGAGTTCCAGCCCTTCCATCCAACTCGACGCCCTCTTTGGCGACTACCCGCTCGACCGCGCGTTTGACGAAATGCGCGAGCCCACTGGAGAACTGCGCCCGCCTTACCAGGCCCTGGCTGAGACCCTCGCCCGCCTTCCACGCGAAGAACTCCAGCGGCGCAAGCAGTCCGCCGATCTCTCGTTCCTCAACCAGGGCATCACCTTCACGGTCTACGGTTCCGACGAAGGCACGGAACGCATCTTCCCATACGACTTGTTGCCGCGCCTCATCACCGCCAGCGAGTGGGATCACATTGAGCGCGGCCTCACTCAGCGCGTCACTGCCCTCAATCACTTCCTGCGCGACATTTACTCTGAAGCCAAGATCCTCAACGATCTCATCATCCCCCGCGAACTGGTCTATAGTTGCAAGCACTATCGCCGCCAGATGCGCGGCCTCCAGGTTCCTCGCAACGTTTACATCACTGTCATCGGGTCTGACCTGCTCCGCCTCTCCAGCGGCGAGTTCGTCGTCCTCGAAGACAATCTTCGCGTGCCCTCCGGCGTTAGTTACATGCTCGCCAATCGCCGCGTCATGAAGCGCACCTTCCCGCATCTCTTCCACAGCTACGGCGTGCGTCCCATCGAGCAGTATCCGCAGCTGCTGCTTTCCACGCTGCGTTCGCTTGCGCCTGAAGGCCGCCCCGAGCCCAACATCGTCCTGCTCACTCCAGGCGTGTTCAACTCTGCGTACTTCGAACACACCTACCTCGCCCGCCAGATGGGCATCGATCTCGTAGAAGGCCGGGACCTCGTCACCCACGACAACGTCGTCTACATGCGCACCACTGACGGCCTCAAGCGCGTTGACGTCATCTACCGCCGCGTTGACGACGACTTCAGCGACCCTCTCATCTTTCGCGGCGACTCCATCTTGGGCTGCGCGGGCCTCTTCAACGCCTATCGCGCCGGGAACGTAACCGTCACCAACGCCTTCGGCACCGGCCTCGCCGACGACAAGGCGCTCTACGCCTACGTCCCGCGCATCATTCGCTACTACCTCAACGAAGACCCCATTCTCCCCAACGTCGAAACCTTCCTCCTCACGGATGAGAAGGAGCGCCGCCACGTGCTCGCCAATCTCGACAAGCTCGTGGTAAAAGCGGTTGGCGAAAGCGGCGGCTACGGCATGCTCATCGGCCCGCACGCCACGCCCAAAATGCGCGAAGAATTCGCCGTCCAGATTCAAGCCAATCCTCGCAATTACATCGCCCAGCCAACGCTAAGCTTCTCGCGCGCTCCCTGCCTCATCGGCAACCA
>Ga0207104_1196_pt1 | contig 14839 bp, 19 predicted proteins | sample Alteio_BWMinHeat_79_FD_153538 | JGI IMG/M metagenome (GOLD analysis project Ga0207104, IMG submission 153538) | Enriched cells from forest soil in Barre Woods Harvard Forest LTER site, Petersham, Massachusetts, United States -... | ecosystem: Environmental > Terrestrial > Soil > Temperate forest >...
GAGGGCCTATCAGTCGAAGGAGAATTTTCTTGTCGGATTGAGACTACAAGCTCCTCTCCTACCCAGCGACCTCGAAAATGATTTCCAGTTCGACCGGGGTACCGAGCGGAAGGCTTGCGACGCCATAGACCAAGCGGCAAGGGTTCTTGTCTTTTCCGAAGATGTCCTGCAGCAACTCCGAAGCGCCGTCAGCGACTTTCGGATGATCGCGAACATAACCCGTAGTGGCTACCGACACGCCGAGGCGGACGATCCGTGTCACCTTGTCGAGCGATCCCAAATACTGCCTCGCGACAGCGAGGCCATTGAGCGCCGCGAGGTGAGCCGCCTTGTTCCCTGCTTCCACGTCGAGCTCTGCGCCGACGCGCCCGATGAATTTCGCTCCCTGGCCTTCCGTGGGAAGCATCCCGCTCAAAAACAGCATATTGCCTGACTGCACCGCTTCCACATAGGTGCCGAACGGCTCAGGGGGCGCCGGGAGCGTGATGCCGAGCCTGGCGAGCCGGTCCTCCGCGGTCATTGCATGTGTGGTCATGACGAACCCTCCAGTTCATTACCAGCGGCCGACATGAGCGCCGCCATCGACGTACAGGATGTGACCAGTAACTGTCGCGGCGTCGGTCAGGTACATGACCGCGTCCGTGATGTCCTTGACCGTCGAAGGCCGACCCATCGGCGAGAGGCTCTCCATCACGTCCTTCGGAGTCGTCCGGTGAAGTGGCGTGTAGACGGTGCCCGGCGCGACGGCGTTCACGCGGATGCCGTCTTTCGCGTACTCCATCGCCAAGTGCTGGGTGATCGTTTCAAGACCGCCTTTGGTGATCATCGGGACTGCCGCCGTGACGCCCCGGATCGGGTTGCGAGCCAGGGCCGCCGTGATCGTCACGATGCTCCCCCCGGTCTTTTGCGCTACCATGTGCTTGATGGACAATTGGGTGACATATAGGAACCCCTCGACATTCGTCGAGACAAGCGACTTGAAGTCTTCGGTCGTGTAGTCCGTAAACGGCTTGGTGAAGAAGATGCCGGCGTTATTGACCAGTGCATCGATCGACTTGAAGCGAGACAGCGCCGTCTCGACGATCTTGGCGGCAGTGGCCGGCTCGCCGATGTGACCGTCCACCAGAGCAACGTGGTCGGAAGCTGCGACCTCGGTGGATTGGGTCATCTTCCGGGAATTGGCCACGACGTTGAAACCCCGTTCGACAAACCGTTTCACGATCCCCGCGCCGATTCCCTGCGACGCTCCGGTCACGATGGCGGTCTGCCGTGGGCCGTTCATGGTTGTTTACCTCGAAAACGTCTAGTCACTAGAAACAATTCGATGATCACTCAGATCAGAAGTCTGCGTCCAGCACAATGCGGTACCGGGCCTTGCCTGATTCAAGCCGGACGAAGGCCTCGTTGATCTGGCTCATTGGGAAGTGCTCGGTCTGCGGCACAATATTGTGCCGTGACGCGAAGTCGAGCATCGTCTCGATCGCCACTGGCGAGCCGGTCGGCGAACCCGAGACGCTACGCTGCCCGAAGATAAGCGAGAATGCCGAGACCGGGATCGGTTCCGGCACGGCGCCGACGACATGCAGCCGGCCGTTCGGTGCGAGCGTGCCGATCATCGTGTCCCAATCGAGCTTTGCGTTGACGGTACTGATCAGGAGATCGACGCTGCCACCGAGCTTTCTGATTGCCGCCGAGTCCGTGCTCGAGAAGACGTGGTTCGCTCCGAAGCCCTTCGCCTCTTCGAACTTGCTCTCACTCGATGTGAAGGCTGTCACGTCGCAGCCGTACGCGGCGGCGAACTTCACAGCCATGTGGCCCAACCCGCCGATGCCGATGATGCCCACCCGGTCGGTTGGCTTGGCGTACATCGCCAGCGGCGAGAAGACGGTGATCCCCCCGCACAAGAGCGGCCCGGCGTCGGCGAAGTTCAGCTTCTCCGGAATCGGGAAGGTCCAAGCCCAGTGCGAGCGGATGTGGGTCGCGAACCCGCCGCGATGACCGACGATGGTGAATTGCGATTGCGGGCACAGGTGATGGTGCCCCGACATGCACTGGTGACAGTGCATGCAGCTCCCCGAGGTCCAGCCGACGCCGACGCGCTGTCCGACCGTGAGTCCCTTGGCATTCGGACCGACGGCCGTGACCCGACCGATGACCTCGTGACCGAGAATCGCGGGGTACTGCGAAAAGCCCCACTCATTGTTCAAGACGGAGAGATCGGAGTGACACAAACCACAATGTTCGACAGCGATTTGAACGTCCTCGGCCCCAAGCGGTCCGGGATCGACGGTTTCGAGCACCATCGTCTGTTTCGCCGACTTCGCCATCCATGCCTGGTAAGGCATCGTGGCTCCTGTTCTGGAACTTATGCCGGATTGGACGGCAGAAGAGGACGCCGGCTGTTTCTGCTTCAATTCGCTGGCTGGCTTGTTACGGGTTTGAGTTGACGTGGACATGGGTATTCCTTTCTGCAATGGAGATGAAGGGGGCTCCTGATTGACTGGTGTGATTGTCCCGAGGAGACGTTGAGGGGAATGCCATTGCCAAAGTGAAATCTGTTCGTTGCGCGCTAGTGCTTATAGCCGAGTCGTGGTCGAAGGTCTATCGACAAAATTGTCATTACCTTGTCGAATCGATTCAACCAGCACTGTCATGGTTTGTACGACGACGGTGTTGACCTTGCTGCCGACTGCATTTTTAGAACTGACCCACCACCCGTCAGCTCACTGAGTTGACACCCGCTGTCGGCAGGTCGTAGCCTTTCCAGAGTTTCCCCACTGCAACAGACTGAAGAGTGGTATGTCTCTATTTTCTGTCTCCACGTCTGAGTGTGTGAGCGCGCCGGGTCCCACTGGCATCCGGAAAACCATTGCGAGCTTCCTGTTCGCGGGATTCTTGACCGTTCTGCATGTTGTGCCTGTTGTCGCGAGTAATGAATTCGCGCCGTCATCGGTCGAGAAGGGCGCGCTCTTAGTGGCCAGCCCATCGCTGAAAGATCCGCATTTCCGTCACTCCGTCGTGCTCATCGTGGAGCACGGGGATAGAGGAACCCTTGGACTCGTGCTGAATCGCTCGACAAGAGTGCTTCTGTCCGAGGCATTGCCCGATCTCGCTGTGCTCAAAGGGAGCACGCACCGGTTGTTTGCCGGCGGGCCGGTAGAACCAAACCGTCTTCTCGTGCTCTTCCGACTGAAGGAGCCTCCGGCAGGCTCACGATTGATCTTTGATGGAGTCTATATGGGGAACACACCGAAGATTCTGGAACGCATCATTACGCAAGCCAAGCCGACCGAAACCTTCCGTGCCTTTGCGGGATCTGCCCGCTGGGCTCCGGGGCAACTCCAATATGAAATGCTCCAGGGGGCATGGGCGATTCTGCCGCCGGATTCGAGCGGCATCTTTGACAAGGACCCGGCTACATTCTGGCAGGACTGTATTGACCGGCTATCGGCACCCCGCGTCATCTCCTACTAGCAGGCTGTCCATAATGCCTGCCAGCTTCGTTCTCAGCTCGCAAGAATCCTCAACGTACCCGAGAGGGTACGCCTCCGGTTCTTGCTCGCCTGCGGCCTCGCTGGACAAGCATTCTGAACAGCCTGCAATTACTTTAGGAAAGAGCAAGGAAACTCTGAAGAGGAATCTATATATATAAATGGTGGTGCAGATTTATTGGTTTCTGCTTATCCCACCTCTTCAAATGATTGTATTTTGCCATTTCTGTGAGTTGACACCCGTCCATACATGTTGCCGGGCCGAATATCCCGCCGGGAGACGGCGATCCGTCTGACCTCGCTTGCACATTCTTTTCGATGCGGAACCTGAGATCGTTTTATCTCGACAGGCTGAGGTGTGGGCCTGATAGGATGCGTCGGTTATGAACGACCGACCTACTGCCTCCACCCCGCGGCGAGCCGCGGTGCTGTTCATTCTCATCACGGTTCTGCTCGACATGCTGTCCTTCGGCATCATCATTCCCGTGCTGCCGAAACTTGTCGAGGAGTTTTTCTCCGGCGATACGGCCCAGGCGGCCATGATCTATGGGTTGATGGGCACGGCCTGGGCGGTCATGCAGTTCTTTGGCTCGCCGATTCAGGGAGCGCTGTCCGACCGGTTCGGCCGGCGGCCGATCGTGCTGCTGTCCAACCTGGGATTGGGGCTCGACTATATCGTCATGGCGCTGGCGCCGACCGTCGCCTGGCTGTTCCTGGGTCGCGCCATCTCCGGCCTCGCCTCATCCAGCTTCAGCACCGCCGGTGCGTACATTACCGACGTGACGCCTCCGGAACACCGGGCCGCAGCGTTCGGCAAGATCGGCATGGTGTTCGGCCTCGGCTTCATACTCGGCCCTGCCATAGGCGGATGGCTCGGTTCGATCGATCCGCGGCTCCCGTTTTGGGGCGCAGCGGGGTTGAGCCTCGTGAACGCCTGCTACGGGTTCTTTGTGTTGCCCGAATCCCTGGCGCGTGACAAGCGGATGGCCTTCTCGTGGAAGCGAGCGAATCCGGTAGGCTCGCTGGTGCTGTTGCGCTCGCACCCTGAACTTTTCGGGCTCGCGGCCGTCGCCTTCTTCGGATATCTAGCCCATGCGGTGCTGCCGAACGTGTCGGTGCTGTATATGGGCTACCGGTATGGATGGGGGACCGCCGCAATCGGTCTGATGCTCGCGGGTGTCGGTGTGGCAGCGATGATCGTCCAGGGGGGACTGATTCGTCCGATCACGAAGCGATTAGGCGAGCGCACGACATTGTTGGTGGGATTGGTCTGCGGGGGGATCGGGTTTTCAGTCTACAGCGTTGCGTCTGAGGGGTGGATCTTTTGCCTGGGCATTCCCGTCATGGCCTTTTGGGGCCTCGCGGGTCCGGCGACGCAGGCATTGATGACCCGCCGTGTCAGCAGCTCCGAGCAGGGCCAGCTCCAGGGGGCCATTGCGAGCATCAACGGCTTAACCGGTTTGATAGGACCGGCGCTCTTTACGCAAAGCTTTGCACATTTCATCGGACCGAAGGCCGCCTGGCATCTGCCCGGCGCGCCCTTCTTGTTAGCCGCGCTCATGTTGCTCAGCGCCGCAGCCATTGCCTGGCGGGCGACGAACCCCGGACGATCGGCCATCCAGAATCTTGAATCAGGAGTGGGATGACACCCGTGCCGATCCCTTGCTCCCGAAACGCGCACGATCAGAATGTGAGGGGGCGGTCTGGTCTATCCCTCGTGCTCGCTGCCCGCGCACAGAAGACCAATTAGATTGTCAGATCAAGGGCCGTGCGCGGTCAATGCGCGCAGTGGGGATAGATCCAGACCACCCCCTTGAGGAGAGGTACGAGCAAGCTTGGAAGGGCGATTATCCCCCTCTTGACAGGTAGCTTCTAACATGGCATACTGGCCCCACATTGAAGGGAGACCAGACCATGCGGAAGACAAAGCGGACCTCGAAAAGCCCCCTCCATATTCATCAAATGACGCTCGGAGATTTTGAGCGTATATTTCCTGATGAAGCGGCCTGCGCGGAATATCTGATGAAGAACCGCTGGCCAGAAGGTCCCTGCTGTCCCCGATGTGGCAATGACAACGTGCATCTCCATACGAAGGATTATCACTGGCAATGCTACAAATGCTCGCCTGGGAGTGTTGGTTATCGCTTCTCTATTTTGGTCGGAACGATCTTCGAGAATACCAACAAGCCTCTCCGTGAATGGTTCCGCGTCATTCATCTGATGCTGACCAGCAAGAAGGGCATCAGCTCTCTTAAAGTGTGCCGCTATATGGGATTCGGTTCCTATAAAACGGCGTGGCTCATGTGCACTAAAGTCCGCGTGGCGCTGGGGAGTGGAGAATTCAAGAAGTTGGTCGGCTATGTCGAAGTGGATGAAACCTTCGTCGGAGGAAAAGCCAAGAATCGGCATGGGAACGATCGCGATGGCAGCACTGGCGGAACGGGGTCGGGCAAGTCTGTCGTGGCCGAAGCCGTGCAGCGTAAGGGAAATGTGGTTGCTAGAGTGGTTGCGAACGTCAAGGCCGACACATTGACTAGCTTCGTGAATGAAGCTGTGTCGCATCAAGTGAGCCTGTTGGTTACTGATCAGTGGATGGGGTATCGGCAATTGAATAAACAATACCCGCATAAGGTTATCAATCATGCGAGGGGTCAGTATGTTGTAGGAGCCGTGCATACCAACACCATCGAGGGCTTTTGGTCCATTGTGAAACGCGGGATCGTCGGCACATTCCACAAAGTCAGCAAGAAATATCTCCATCTCTACGTCAACGAGTTCGAGTTTCGGTACAACCAGCGCCTGAACGCGGACATCTTCGGTGCAGCGATCAAGGCATGCTGACGATACGCACCATACTAATCCTGGTTGCGGTGCTAGTTGCTGACGGCGCAATTGCACAATCACCAAAAGAACCATTGAAACATCCCAATCAATCCAAGGAAGCACCCAAGCCCGATAAGCGCGGAACCGAACAGGCGCTGACCAGCCCCCAGTTGTTAGGCCACCGTTCAAGTTCCTTCACGCCGACACGCTGAGCGGTGCGAAGGTCCGCGTCTCTGGGGCGGGTGGCCGGTACCCCAGCGCACGATGCGGGCGTTGCGTGTTGTAGCGGTGGCGCCATCCTTCCACGATCACCCGCGCCTCGTGCAGCGTATAGAAGAGTTCGCCGTTGAGCAATTCATCCCCCAATTCTGTTCTGTAATCCCCAGCTTGCGACAAGCCTCGACCACCCCAAGCCCTTTGCCCAACTCGATCTCAATGGTCCGTAACTGCCCGATGATCTCTTCCGCCGTATACCGCTTGCGTGCCATGCTCCCTCCTTTCGCCGGTCGAAATCTTAACTCTCGATCCGGCTTGGTTTATAGGGGGCAGGTCACTACCCACCCCAAAAACTGAGGCAGAGACTGCCGCTGAGGCTCAGGACAAACAGGAGAAGGCGGCCAATGATAGGCAGCTTGTTTATTAGACTCGCGCCTTGGTGGGCGTCGGTGTCGTGCAATTCTTTGTGCTCGTTGTTCAGGCGTTCGTTTTCGGTTTTCAGGCTCGCCGGTTGCGCCAAACCGTTGACGAAATGAAGATTGCTACCAGGACCAGTGAAAAAGCTACTGAAGCCGCTATTGTTTCTTCTATGCCAGTTCTTTCCCCACTTATTGTCGGGAACGGTCTCCATCCACTCACAGCGCCCTTCTATGAAGAGGCTGCTGTTCCATTTGATGCATATATCCAGTTTGTCTTTGAGAATTTTGGAAAGACCCCTGCCATTATTCGGCAAGTCAGGGGAGATCTTTTCTTGAATGAACTGGATGCGTTCCCGCCGGTGAACTTCGATGAGCTTCCATTTATTAATTATCAGCCCATTATTGCAGGCGAATCGAGAGGGCAAGCTGCTCTCATGGCTGTCGCTGAATACACCAAACATTATTCCCTTACCCCAAATGAGTTCGCCGAATTGCTTGCCCCGGTTGAGCAGCCCTATCGACGATTCGCATTCATTGGGCTTGTCATATATGACGATTTTTTCGGGAACCGTCATTTTCGGAGATTCTGCATAAAGCTGAGAAGGATGAGCGATCATCCCGACCGTGTTTTTCAGATCATTCGCGGAAGCCGCCCCTACAACCATATTGAGCGCCAAAAAATACCCAAAGATGACCCTCTTTAGCCAATGCGATTTATACCTGTCAAGTTCGGGATAATCGCCCTTGGAAGGAGCATTTAGATCTGTACTCGCGAACGCGCGGTCTCAGTATGAGATCTACAATGGTGCCGAAGGCAGGATTTGATTTTAACAGTTACCCTCCATTCTACCCCTGGATTTGGAAGGTATTTGTTAAAGAGTGTGCGATCGTGTTCCTTGTAATAACTTAAAGCTGCCCATCCATTAGGAGTTAGGATACGCAACCTACTGTCAGATAAACCTTCCACCCAATGACAAAGTACTTTTTCTTTTGCTCCGATTCCTCTGCTATCTGGGAAGACTATTTCCCAAAGATCAGGAAGGAATGTGGGATCTCGATCTTTGAGCCCATCCCATAGTTCACTTGACTCTCGACTCAAGCACATAATCATCCAAGCTGATGCTCGGCTTCGATTTAATAGGACCTCATTTTTTAGAGCTAAGAGATCCAATGATGTTACAAATGCTTTTACACAAAAATCCCAGCCTTCCGCATCAAGGTGTGAAACTACTGGATGCTCGGGATTCCATATGTGCATCGCATTCTGGAAGCCAAAATAGTGTGCGAACTTGACGCCACACAAGGCATTCCATTTCAAGGGAAACTCGCTTGTCATTCCTACTATGTGCGTGTTCGGAATAAATTTTGGATAGGTGGTCCAAATTGGCGCCACTTCAAAACCACGTAAGAATCTGCGGTGCTTTCTAGGAACTTTAATAAACTTACCGATTGAGGATTCCAGCAGCATGATCCTATCAGGCGGGTTAGCACTAGAATACCATGTAAGTCCCTGGTGAGACTCTTGATATAATTCCTGTATGTTTTGACTGACACTAACCTTCGATCTTTTCCAGAAGAGTTCTCTGCGTGCAATCGCTGAGAACAAGAAGCTATTGCTTGGTATTGAAGGAAATTTGAGCTCTTCCCACTTATATTTTGGTTCGTCCTTAGCATCATTATTATGCGCAACTGTAAGCCAATTTAATGGAATGCAGGTGGCAACGTCTGAACTGTTTAGCCTACCGTTCAACAGGCTAAAGACAGTGACCTAGCCCCCTTAAACGGGTCCAGATCCTATGTTAGGGTCGGGCCGAAAGGAGGGCCGTATGCCACGTCTTCGTCACACCGTCGAACAGATCCTCGCCAAGCTGCGTGAAGCTGAAGTGGCCCTGAGCACGGGACAGTCCGTGGCTCACGCCTGCCGTGCACTCAGCATCACCGAGCAAGGTTACGGGATGAACTGTTGGATCGAGAGCTGTTTGATACACTCTGGGAGGTGAAAGTCGTCGTGGAACGCTGGCGGCAAATCTATAATCGGATTCGTCCGCACAGTGCGCTGGGCTATCGACCGCCCGCGCCGGAAACCATCGTGCCGCGATACGCCTGACTCACATTGCGGCTGGTACAACTACAGGGGGCAGGTCACCTGGCTACGCTTTGTATTTATTATAACCCTATCGGAAATCATGAAATAACTCAGCACCCCGATACCGAACTGACCCGTCCGGCCTAGTAGAAATCCTTCCTTTAAACATTTTCTTTCAAGATCGAGAACATCGTGTCTTGCACTGGTTCCACTGACTAGAAGGTGATTCTCGATGATAGATCGGGTCATGCCTATACCGTTATCGGTGCAAACTAGCCAAATGCCGTCATTGTCGATTTCAAAACTTAATAATACAGTTTGTAGTTCCCCAATCTTTGAGGCGAGTTGTGGGTCGGACGGACAGCTTTGACTGAGACGACTGTAAGCAATCTTTTCACGCACCGCATCAAAAGCATTTTGCAGCAATTCCCTAACTGCTATGAGAGGATTTCCATAAAGCGCAGTTCCAGATAGCAGCTGAAGAAGCTTCTCAGTATCTGGCCTGAACGAACCGTTTATGTATTCGTAAGTTCCTTCTCTTGGAACGATGTGCAGAGAGGCTGTAGTGGACAGGTCCCATCTGTGGGGCAACTCGCGGTCCATGCCAGGACAAATTTTGAAATGCGTCTGTTCGTCGAGGGCTCGACAGATCTGCAACTCAGTATTTATCGCATCAACCATCAAGCGAATTGTATGCTCGGTCGGCGCATCGGATGGTCGCGCATGGACTCTTAGGTTATTTCCTTCCTGAACCAGCGTTACTGCGTGGTCCTTCCACCAATAAATCCTACTACTTGGACTCACATCTCGATGATGAAATATCACGCTAGGTGTGCGCTCTGGGTCGAATTCAAGAATATCGGCAATCCTCAGAACGCAGGCGAGATAACGCAGATGGACCACCATCCCACTAGGATTCACTACTACTGGGTCAAAAGAGGGTTCCCTTAATTCGCTGTAACCTAAATGATGGCTTCGGCACAGTTTAATGATGTCCTCAACCCAATTGTTGTATTGAGCCAGGCTGGAGGAGCCCAAATTCTGTTTGATCCACTCCGCCCCCCCAATCATTATGACGAGCGCGAGTGTAATAGGTAGTTATCTCTTGGCATAATTGTAGGTCTTTAGTCGTAGGTTTGGATTTAGCGATTGGAGGAGTGATTCCTTTTCCATTATCATCTAGCCATTTTTGGAAGTCGTGGATTTCACCTTGGGAGAGCACTTCTCGCTCCCCAGTCAGAAGAAAGCAGTAATGGGCCGTTACCTTTCTCAGTTCAGGAGTCATTCCAATATCATGTAGATATGCGGAGAGTAATAGGAATGCCACCTCATAAATAGTTAGGTTTTCAAGCACCTGAGTTGGAATAATTTTGCACATGCGTTCAGCCACTCTGAACGAATGCCCACCATCGTGTAGAGTAAAATCAGTTGCTGCTGTCCCACCGCTATCGAGGATCAATTGGATGTCGGGCATGTGCCGATTAAGTGTCGTGGAGACGTCAGACGCCAAAGGTGAGTGATTTTCCTGAATCATCTTCCAAAGCGTGGTTCTTTCCCAGCTAGATTCAAGACTACGGGAGTCAGATCTCATAATCTCTATCCTTATGAGAAGAGAATGGCGGCTCTATGCGCTGGCTTGGGTATGCCTGCGCCGCATCTGGGATCCCAATGATACCTGACTAACCACAGGTTTGCACTCCCAATGAGAACAACATGCCCTACAATCCTCTGATTTATGGACAACGAATGATCAGGTTCGACAGGGTAAGATTTCGAGGGTTTAAAGACTCAATTTCTTGTAGGTTTTGTGGACGACTGATCGCCGGGTTAGAGGCTTGAGCGCCAGATCTTGCAATAATGCGTACTCTCGAGCGTACTCGTCTCAGTTCCACCAGCCGTCCACCGCATCCGCCTCATTTCATGCCTTTATCTTACCGCCTGCATTCTTGACGTGCCTTCTTTCTGGGCGTAGGGTTTCCGGAAAATGGAAGATTGCGGGTGTCATTATATGTTGGTTCACCTCTAACCGAAGGGGTGTCTCATGGCATTGATTCCTAAAGTCGTCGGTACCCTGTCGTGTGTGTTGCTCATGCTCCTGGGAGGCCTAACTGGTTGCACCATTGGAAAAGGACCTACCCGTCCAATCAGTGATGCATCGATTTCTGTCGCTGTGCAGGCGAAGTTGATAAGAGACCACGCTTCCCACTTCCCGCGTATCAACGTTGAGACCGAGCAGGGCGTGGTGAATTTGAGCGGGGTGGTAAAGACAGACTCACAGCGGGCTCAGGCGGAACACCTCGCGAGTCAAGTTGACGGGGTGGTCAAGGTCAACAATAATTTGGAGATTCAGAATTGATTCACCACCACGGCACTTTCCCCTCCCCAGGATTTCCAACATCGGCCGACGCCCAAGAGGGCAACGGGGAAACGACAAGAACGAGTAACACAGTTAGCCCTCCCGCGCCAATCCTCATCGTCACACCTCACTTTTGCTTCGCCACAATCTTGTACTTGATCTGCTCATAGGTCGCTCGGGGAAGAATCTGTTTCTGTACTAGTTCATCCTTCCGCTGGTATGGGCGGCCCTTGATGATTTTCTCTGCGTAGGCATCGCCGATGCCGGGGAGGGCCTTGAGCTGATCGGCGGTAGCCCTATTGATGTCCAGGAGGTCTGCCTCCTTGGATTTCTCAGCAGCGATCGCGACGGCGGGGCTTGAATTAAACGGGACGAAGTCACCAACTCCAACGACAGCCAGCAACAGCAATACGACGAAGCACACACGCAGATGGATCATGGTCGCACCTCCTTCATGCTGTGAGATTCCTTCTCACGTCTCGCACGTGGTGGTTGAGAGATTCCTGTCATCCCCTTTCGCTGGGGCACCCTCCGGATTTCCTACACATTGGAGATCGTCGCTTCTTCGAGGGATATGGTTTGGCCTGTGGGGCGGTCGCTGCTCATTTTGTCACACTACTTGCATGAAGTCTGAGCTTTTCCTCCACGCTCGCCATGAACTCAGCAAATTGTTCAGGTTGTGGGGCCGTTGTCGGCTCAAAACATCCGGCATCCCGTAACACATGCACATAATTGAAGTCCGTGAGCCACGTATTCTTTTGGGCTCTTTCTTCCGCAAGAGCAAGATAGATCTCGTGGAGTGGCGTCTGAGGCGCTGAGCTCTGTAGGGCTTTCACATCTTTGAGGATGGTAGACACACTCTTGTTGCGAATGAGCTGCATCCCCATCGATGAATTGATGAAGTAGACCGAGGCCGCACCGGCAGCGATGACCGCGAGCACGGTAAAGAGGCCTACCATGATCCCCTCCCTTGCTCATCACAGCGCCTCGCAAGGAGACCCATTTTAGGAGGGTAGCGAAAGCGGGCGCAAGGGCCGAGCTGAGCACATGGTTGTGTGATCAATGCACCACGGGTAACTCATCCCACTTCGTGGTGCAGGCCGGGAACCGACGAAATCAGGGGATGGCAACTCCGTCACCATGTTTGACTTCCCCACGACAAAGAGCCAACATATTATTGTCTTCCTACCTCAGGAGGTCTGCGATGAAATTGGGGTAGCATTAGTCGATCCCTTGCAAGTGAGTCGGTCGGGTCCACATCGACGCCCTCGTGGTGCGCCACACCACGGGGGCGTTCTGCTGTTCGAGCGAGGTGAAGCTGTGCACTCTATTACAGGAGGGACATGCGATGAACCGAGTTCTCAGCATCTTGATCGGACTCACGACTTTCGGGCCCACGCTCGCGTTGGCAGAGGGAGCTGGTGGAACGTATCGGGGAATCGGGACGATCTATTACACAATCATAGCGGCGATCCTGATTTACGGCGTGAATGATGCCTTCGGGAAAAAAGCGATGTACGTCGCGGCCCCCATCATTGTGATCGCCCTGTATCTGTTGCTCCCGCCAGGGGAGTAGCCGTCGATCCTCTTGTACGCAGAGCACGCACTATACACGCCCTCGCGTGATGGGCACCGTGAGCTTGGCCGTTCCCTAGAGAGAGGCTGAAACGTCTTGAAAGCGGCGTGGTGTGGATGAACGCAACCACACCACGCGAGTTCCGTGGTCTGCCCAACCCCTGATCGAACAGCTCGATCGATTCTCTTCTCACGCTTGAGGGGCAGAAACCAGTCGGCTTAGATCCCTATCAAATGGTGTGCTACCCTCACGAGTCCATCGGCGGGACTGAGTTCGATTGCTTCAATGAGGGGTATTGCGAAGGAGTCATTTTGTTCAGTGAGGAGAGGTCACTATGATGTACTGGTTGATTCTTGCCGTCGCAATCGTCGCTGAGGTCATTGCCACGTCGGCCCTCAAACTCAGCGATGGATTCACGAGGCTTTGGCCTTCGTTGCTGGTGGTGGTGGGTTATGGCACGGCAATCTATTTGCTGTCTCTGACACTGAAAGTGATTCCGGTAGGTATTGTCTATGCGATCTGGTCAGGTGTAGGTATTGTGCTTATCGCCATTGCGGCAACCCTGTTTCTGGGGCAACGGCTGGATACACCGGCCCTGTTAGGAATGGCTCTGATTGTTTCGGGCGTCGTTGTGATTCACCTGTTCTCTCAGGTATCAGTACACTGAGCCCCACACCGTTCCAGCCTCGCCAGCAACCCACCGCTCCCGTGCTTGGCTCTCTCCGAATTGAAATAGGTCAACGTCTGCCGGGCGGTGATTGTGGGCAGTTTCAAGTCAATCTCAATTGCACATCATGAATGCTGATGGTCATGAATGCCATGATCGCTACGATGTTCATGATTGTGTATTTCTAAAGTGCCAGTGTGACCATGTTCGTGAGAGTGAATATGGGCGTGTTCATGACTATGAGGATTCCCTGACCCGTGGTTATGTTGATGGATATGCTGGTGCTGATCTTCGTGTGAGCCTTTCATAGGGCCTCCTGTGCTTACAGTGAAGTTGGTGGTGAACACTCTTGGACGCCGGTACCAACCATACCACTCGGATTTGTCATTATTCAAACTGACCCACTACCCGGGCGGTTGCGCCGTGGACATAACGGGTAGTAGGCTACTGTGGCTACTATCCTGAGGGACGTCAGTACGCCAGGAAGGATGAGTTGGTACAGAACATGATTTTTTCATCTTCACGAAGCCGGGGAATTGTCATGGCCTCATTGTTGATGGCCGGCTTCGGTAGCCTACTCGGCTGTGGCAATCCTTCTAAAGATGTGGCTTCGATGATTGCCGAGCCACAAGGCGAGGGAGTGACCAGCTTACTACGCGGCATTGATTACAAAGTGAACGGCACAAAGATCGACGTCGGAAACCATCGACTTGAGGTGTTCCCCTATATCGAGCAATGTACCGACTCAGCTTCCGATCATGTCTGCGGTGTACGATTCGAAGTTTCGACAGAGGGGAAAAAACAGCCGGCGTTGTCCTATGGAGTGGTGGGTACCGGCAAGACGCAGGACGCGGCCTTAAAACATGCCGTGCAAAGCTGGTGGGCTGAATTCAATGTTCCTTTAATTGTCTCCTTAGCCGGGAAAAACCTGGACTTCGAGGAGTCACCGATCGTGGTCTATCCCGGAGCGATGGCGATTCGAGGCATTCCTCCCGGGGGCTGGCTAGATGGCTCCAAGGAGATGCACGGAAGGATCGTGCCTGCACTCAATCCGGTTGTCCGTGATAAACCGCCGACCAAGGTTATTTCGTTGCTGCTCGTGATACGGCCCGAGGGAGTCAAGGATTTGGGCAGTCGAATCGATGGAACTCCGTCGCGAGAACTTGTGGCGGCAGTGTCCTCCCTCCCGTGGCCGAAAACCAACA
>Ga0207104_1199_pt1 | contig 14709 bp, 13 predicted proteins | sample Alteio_BWMinHeat_79_FD_153538 | JGI IMG/M metagenome (GOLD analysis project Ga0207104, IMG submission 153538) | Enriched cells from forest soil in Barre Woods Harvard Forest LTER site, Petersham, Massachusetts, United States -... | ecosystem: Environmental > Terrestrial > Soil > Temperate forest >...
CTTTCGCAAAGCCCTGCGCCTTATGCGCTTGGCGGAAAAATTCCATTTGCCTGTCGTTTCTTTTTTAGATACGCCGGGAGCATACCCGGGCTTGGAGGCGGAAGAGCGCGGCCAAGGATGGGCGATTGCGCACAACCTACGTGAAATGGCGCGGCTGGCGACTCCCGTTATTGTAGTCGTTATTGGCGAAGGTTGCTCAGGCGGAGCCCTAGGCATCGGCGTAGGCGATGTCATTGGCATGCTCGAACACGCCTATTATTCAGTCATCTCGCCGGAAGGATGCGCGTCTATTTTATGGAAAGACGCCGGCAAGAGCGCAGAGGCCGCTGAAAAATTAAAATTAACAGCTGAAGATCTGCTCCGTTTACAGGTAATCGATGCAATCATCGCAGAGCCGCTTGGAGGGGCGCACCATAAGCCGGAGGTTGCTTACCGCAATGTAAAGGAATTTATTCTGGAGCAAGGTGAATCTCTTCAGCGCATTCCAGCAGACGTTCTTGTAGAGCAGCGCTACCTCAAGTTTCGTAAAATAGGCCAATTCATCGCTAATGAATCCGCCCAGATCAATGATTTCGTATGAGACAACTTTTTAGAACAGCATTCCGCAGCTCAAAGCATCGCCTTCTGATTGTACTCACCCTCATCGCAATGTGTTTGCTGACATTCGCCTCTCAATTAGAGATTTTTGCAATTGGAGTCATCACGAATAAGGGACCGGATTTTTTTGAGCTTTTTGCTCCACTTAAAGACGGCAAGCCGGTCGCTTCGGCGGTTCTCTCTAAAAACGATCTGGAGCAACGCTGGCGTGAGTTGGACGTCAACAATACAGGCTACGTGACTAAGGCTGATGCGACGCGTTATTTAGCGCAGCGTTCGGATCGAGACATAATCTCAAAAGGCATCAACTTTCTAAGCGGGATATTCCCAATCACCAATAATTTAAAATATTTAGCCCTGTTCATTGTATGTGTGGCTTTGTTTAAAGCGGTCATGCTTTTTATACAGCGCTACAGCACTCGCTTAATCGCAATACGGCTCAGCTGTGATTTACGTCAAGATTACTTTGAGCACATTCAATCGCTGCCCATGAGTTTTTATCAGCAATATAATATTGGCAGTTTATCATCACGCGTAATAGGCGATGCGGCATTAATTTCTGAAGCGGTTAACGCATGTCTTGTCAATTATATTCAAACGCCATTTACAGTCGCCTCCACGCTTACCTTATGCTTCCTGACCTCCTGGCGCCTATCATTGATTGTTTTTCTCGGTTTTCCGCTTATTATTTTCCCCATTGTCTTCTTGGCGCGGCGCGTAAAACGCATTTCCAAACAGATACAACAAAATCAGGAACGCTTTGCCTCCGCCCTTATCGATTTTTTATCCGGCATTCAGACAGTGAAAGTGTTTGCCATGGAAGATTTTTCATTGAAAAAGTATCAAGAAGGCAATCAACGCATGGCGGCCCTCGAACAGAAAAGCGCGCGTTATGACCTTGCTTCACGACCTATTGTGCATACAATCGCCATGTTTTTTCTAGCGACGGCGCTTCTTTATGGGCTATACATTCTAAGGATGAGTGTTTCTGAAGTGTTGATTTATTGCGGTTTTCTTTATATATTTTATGAACCAATTAAAAAATTCGCTGAAGAAAACAGCCATATTCAGCGCGGCATCGCCGCAGCTGAAAGAATGTATGAAGTGATGCGTCTTAAGCCTGAAATTGAGGATCATCCCGATGCAACTCCACTGACGCGCCTGAGTAATGTGATTGAATTCGATGATGTGTGGTTTAAATATGGCGAGCAGTGGGCGTTAAAAGGAGTGAGTTTCACCGTGCGCAAGGGCGAAACGGTGGCTATTGTGGGACCTACAGGAGCTGGCAAATCAACAATCGTGCAACTGCTGCCGCGCCTTTATGACACACAGAAAGGCGCAATTCGGATCGATGGCAAACCCATCCAAGCTTATACTCAACGATCCCTGCGGGACAATATCGCCTTCGTGCCCCAAAAACCCTTTCTTTTTCTAGACACTGTCGTCCAAAATATCTCTTTTGGCCGCGGCTTTTCTCTGGAACAGGTGCAAGCGGCCGCCCGCAAGGCCCATGCTGAAGAATTTATTTTGCAACTCCCTCAAGGATACCATACTGAGCTTGCCGAGGCCGGCAAAAATCTTTCCGGAGGACAGCAGCAGCGCCTAGCTATCGCGCGCGCCTTGGTTAAAGACGCCCCTATTTTGATTATGGATGAAGCGACCTCCGCTTTGGATATGCTGAGCGAATACCATATCAAAACAGCTATTCAACAATTGCGTGGCCAGGTCACACAGATTATCATCGCCCATCGCCTCTCCACCATTGAGGACGCCGATAAGATCATCTACCTGGAAAAAGGCGAAAAAATCGCAGAAGGCACAAAAGATGAGCTGCTTCAAACATGCCCCGATTTCCGTCGCATGTGGGAGATCATGCATCGTCACGCAAAAGATCATGCGAAGAGTGCAAATTTTGTAAGAGATTAATCATGAAAAAAGCGATCGTAATTCATTCGGGCGGAATGGATTCCTCCCTATGTTTGGCGTTGGCCATCCAGGAGTTTGGTAAAGGACACGTGCTTAGCCTCTCCTTCGCCTATCAACAGCGTCATTCCATTGAATTGCAACAAGCGACGAAAATCTGTTCCGATTGGGGCGTTGATCATGCCGTACTGCAATTAGATTTTTTTAACTCAATCACAGACAACGCTTTAATTAATCGACAGACCGCCATCCAGCATGACCTTGGAAAGACGCCAAATACATTAGTGATGGGCCGCAATGGGTTGATGGCTCGTTTGGGCGCGGTCTACGCCCATCATCGCGGGGCGCGCTGTATTTACATGGGCGTCATTGAAGTGGAAAGCGACAATTCGGGTTATCGCGACTGTTCACGCGCCTATATGGATCTCAAACAGCAAATCCTGCGCATTGACCTAGATGATCCATTGTTTGAAATTCGCACGCCTGTCGTCCATATGACTAAAAAGGAAACGCTGGAATTAGGGCATCGCTTAGGCGTCCTTCATTACTTGCTGAGCGAAACGATTACTTGCTATGAAGCCGTTCCACATCAAGGCTGCGGTTCCTGCCCAGCTTGCCGCTTGCGCAATGAAGGCATTCGCCAATTCCTTCAAGAACACCCCTCCTTCCCTATGCCTTACCAATTAAAATAAAAGAAATGATGTAAAAAAATTCAACGCAGAGGCGCAGAGACGCTGTGACCTGATCCTTACACACAAGTACAAGAAAGGACTCTATAAACTATCCAAGGGCAATTCAACACAAAGACACAAAGAGACGGAGACACAAAGAAGTTCAGCAACCACCCTGTCTTCCTTCGTGCCTCAGTGTCTTTGTGTTGAATCGCTACTATGACTTGTGTGTAAGGATCAGCGCTGTGACGCAGAGGAAAACACGAAAATAATAGAGTTCACAAAAGTTTTATCAATAAATAAAAGTTTTAAATATGATGGATTTAATTAAAACTCTGCGTCGTTGCGTCTCTGTGTCTCTGCGTTAAATTGTTAACTGGAGGGGGGTGCTGGTGAACCAGTTACATCTGTGGGGGCAGTATGAAGGATTTCTTAAAGATTTGTGCGACAACTTGGATTGTTGTTTATTTAAACGCTTTTAATGTCGTTGAGGCGAATGTCATGGCAAGTGATTCACACATCATTGCAGAGCGAGGCTCCAGCGCTCCCTATCTTTCAGGAGATTCCTTTCGCGCCTATGCTGACTTCGTCATAGATGAAACAAACACCGCATTTTTTCCCGATAACATCGCTCCCGGCAGCGTTATTTTCTTAAGAGCTGATTATTTGTCCCATTTTTTCAATGAAATTCATCCGTTAATCACAGTTCCTTATATTTTAATCTCTCAGAACAGCGACGACTCTATTCCTGGAACATTCGCTCATTTTTTAGATGATGACAACATCATCGCTTGGTTTGGACAAAACGTTGAGGATTTTGTTCATCCAAAACTGCATTTAATACCCATAGGAATTGCGAATAGATATTGGGCGTATGGCGATACAGGAGTCTTTGACAATATAAAAAACAACCTTCAGATGTATCCTAAAAGCCATCTTGTGTATATGAATTTCACCATAGACTCCACTTATCAGGAGTGTGCATTGAAAGAACGCACAATGGTGTATGAGCGGTTTATTAGGCAGCCTTTCTGTTTTGTTGCGAAGCCAAAAAATTTAGAACCCTATTTAATCGATCTTGCTCAATCCAAATTTGTAGTAAGCCCGCGCGGCAAGGGTCTCGACTGCTACCGCACTTGGGAGGCGTTATACATGGGAACATTTCCGATTGTGCGCACGTCATCTCTCGATCCCGTGTATGAAGGCCTGCCTATCGTCATAGTGAATGATTGGAGCGAGGTCACAGAGTCTTTTTTAGAACAAAAATATGAAGAACTGCAGCATCAGACTTTTCAGTGGGAAAAGTTGAAGGCCGACTACTGGTTTAAATTAATCGATTCTTATAAACCTTTAAGGGTGTTGTAAAGTCCCCCACAATTCTTTTAGACCCATTCCAATGACTGCTTGCAGAAAGAAACGATCAACTTTCTCTAATCTGAAATTCAGCATTAGCAGGGTAAGTTCCAGCCACTACATGGCACCCAATAACTTTTTGATTTTTATCACGAACGAATCGAATTTCATTCCCACTGTCGGGCTGAATAAAAACATCCTTGCCTTGATGAATAAGTTGAATGTAACTTTCGTCGGGATATCTTTCACATAGCATTCCATTAATTTCTTCCAATGAAAATGACGGCCAACCAGTGCGATCTTTTTCTTCAAAATGACCTACATAATCTTTTATCACCAGTTCATCAAGTAGGGCTTTTGGAAAATTGACCTGTATATCTAAAAGTATTCGACTGAGGTCATAAGTTACTTTTTCTGATCGAAGTAAGCTATTTCCAAGCACTGCAATAAAATTCTCCTTTTCAGGAATAAGTGTAATACACGTCGTAAAACCTGGTAATCCTCCACCTTTAGTAATGACCTTAAAACCTAATTCTCGAGATATATCACAGCCGAATCCCTCAGTTATCATTGCTTGTGGATGTACTCCTTTTTCTAATTCGGAAAGTGATTGCATGGATAGAATTTTTCCAGAATGAAGCGCTCCTTCTAGTCGTATCAAATCATTTGTTGTGGAATAAACACCTCCCGAAGAAAATGCTTCTAGGCTTTCGCCTGTATTGTCTGGCTTCCAACCTTCTGCAATATTCACATTCTCTTTGGCTGATGCAGAACCATTCAGTCCTGAGTTTTTCATTCCTGCAATATCAAATATAGCCTGTTCAAGATAGTCTCCATATTTTTTTCCCGATACATTTTCAATGATTTTTCCAAGAAGAATATATGCCGTGTTGTTATATTCGGGTGGATCATTACCAGGGTTTTGAGTAAGAGGATCTTCCTTTACGAGGTTAATGATTTCATCTGATGTCAAGACTCTCCCATTTTTATGTTTTTTAAGTTCTTGAAATTTCTTATTTAACCCCTTCATGTGATTTGGTAAGCCAGAGCGGTGGGTTAGCAGATGTCTAACAGTAATTTTATCCCAAGAAACTCGAATTTCAGGATTATTTGGAAGATTTTCTTTAGAAAGAAAACTAGTAATCGGCTTATCAATATCAAATTCTGGTTTATCTTCTTGAAGCCGCATAATTGCAATTGCGGTTATGAATTTCGTCACGGAGCCTAAACTAAATACAGTATTTTCCGTATTTGTTTTAGAAGTTTTGGGTGTCATTGGATTAATTTTTCCATAGCCTGCGTGTATTTGAAGTTTATTACCTCCATAGACAGTGGCGACAGAACCGCTAAATCCCCAATGTTTTTCAGCGCCTAAAAGATAATCATCAACTTGTTTTTCCATTAAGTAGCAATCGCAATCTCTACAGGCGCCTTTAGCCATGACTAGAGAATCTCTAAGGACTGTCTTTTTTTCAATAAAAAGTTCTGAGAGGATTTCTTCGGCAAAAACTTGTTCATCAAAACAATGAGATAACTCTTCGTATACTTTTTGGAATTCTTCCCAAACTTCCGTACAGGACTGTTCAGCTAGGACAAATTCTCCATGAACCACCTGACTTCTGGCAATATCGATGCTCTCAACCATTTTTTTCATTGCCTGTTCCAAGTTAGGCCATCCGTTAGGAAAGCTTTTTCCTTTCGAGATTTTTTGCACTTTATCGACAATTACAGAGAAAAGCTTCTGAGCAGCATCCTTTGCTCTTATGAGATTATCCTTGATTGTATTGATTCGATCTTGATGAACGCGAAGATCATTTTCGTCAGGCTTTTTTTGGATTTCAGCTTTTTGGGAAGCTTCAATAGGAGCGACTGAATTTATTCCTAATGTTTTTGCGCCAACATTGTCTATTTTTTGTGCTCGTGGTGGAAATGAAATGTCGTTGCGAAGAGATAGTCTGTCTTTCAAATCTTCAGAAGATGAAATTGAATCCAACGAAACAGATTTTAGAATTTCACAAGCTTTGTCTAGCTTATCTTTATCACCTAAAACGACATAGCTAAAACCATTCATTTCCACTGAATGATCAGATTTTTCACTTCTTACTAAACTGATGTTATAATCATCACCTAAGTACTGAAAACTAATATTCAATTCTTTAGGATAAGGCATGATAATACCAAGAAATTTAACATTTTATAATATAGATATACGTCTGTTTTATTAAAAATTTTTAACTGAACAAAGAAAACCCTATTATAAGAATAGCACAAGAATACTTTATATCTCAATCTAATAATTTATCTAATAATTTATTTTACAGACGCATTATGACTTGTTCATCGGGAACTTTCACGCAACCACAAATGGCCAATAATAACGTTACAGATGCTGACGCCACTGCTTATCCGTCAACCCATTGACAAATGTAACACTAAGGGTGCTAAGATACTTCAGATCTTCTTTATCCAGCAATTCCACATTAACTTTATCCGCTTTTTCATAGTAAGGGGCATCTTCTAGTAGTGCATTGGCCAACCCTGCAAGTTCTTGAGTGGGAAGAAAACCGTGGCAAATTACCTGTGTTCGACCCACTGCATGAAAATTTATATAGAAAAGCATTGCATAAGGGGCATCCTCAGACCATGCTTCTCTTCTCTCCGCCAAGATGCGCTTTTCTTGCAGGATGACTTCTTCTTCCCAATCTTTGGGATTATACCAATGTTCATCAGTAAAACCGTTGCATATTCTAAAATTGCGAAGTTTTATCAAGGAAAAATTATCTTTATTCCTTTTTGATACGCTAGAGGATTCCACTTCATATTCTTTGGAATTTCCTAATAATTCCGCAGCATGTTTCGCTAATTCTTCAGTAGGAAAAAATCCAAGGCAAAAACGTCTTTTAGATCCTTTGTAGAGAATTATCATGATGACGGCAAATGGAGATTCTTCCGACCATGTTTCCGATCTAGTTTCAGCCACCCGCTTTTTTTGTTTTGCATTTTCTATCGGCCAGTCGTTGGATAAATGCCAATCTTTATCAACAAAACCGTTCACTGTTTTAAACGTTTCCACAAAGTCCAAGTTGCTTTCATCTATTTTTCGCACATATTTTGTGCTTTTAATCCCATAGTCGAGTAATCGAGCCGCTTCCTCAGCTAATTCCGCAGTAGGGAAAAATCCATGGCATGAGCGCCGGAAGCCTCCTCCAAATAAAGTCACATGATAAAAAATACCAAAAGGACATTTTACTGTCGGTTTTTCAGATCTCTGTTCAATAATAAATTGTCTTCTTTGTTTCTTTTTTATTGCATTCTCTAACTCAATTTGTCTGCTTTCGATTGCGGAAGCGCTCCATGTGTCAACCTGAAACCATCCCGCATCATTAAATCCATCAACTAAGAGATACTTCGTCCTGTCAGATGGATCGTATCTCTCATCCACAAAAACCGAATCATATATACGATGATAACCAACAGAATTTTCCAACCAATTTTTAGCTTGGTCAGCTAACTCCTGAGTGGGGAAAAATCCGTGGCAGGAACGTCTTACGGATTCATAGACATGTTGTCCCAGCCATTGCTGTGATTTTTTTATAAAAAAGACGCCAAAAGGGGTTTCCTCAGACCATCGTTCTGATCTTTTGGCAAGAATTAGTCCTTTCAATACAGCTCTTTGTTCCCCTTTTTCTTTTTTAGCAATTTTCTCTTCCGCTTTTTGTTTTAATGCAGCGATGCCCTCTTCTTCCGTGAAAAATTCAATGCTTGGATCAGGCTTATACCACTCATCATTAAAAATCCTTGCTCTAGGAATGCCGGATGCATCACATAATACGCTGCCGGAAAAAGGCATGGCAATATCGAAGGCCCACCCTTCGGGTAATGTGGCTTCCTCTCGTGAAGCAGTTGTCGGGGTTTTATTCTGCCATATAACGCCAAGCTTTTCCCACTCTTCCTCACAGTTTTTTAATCTTGGCAGATAAACCGTTATTTTCTTGGAGGCCAAAGAATTGGCTGATCTGTTGGCGTTGTCATGACGCTTTTTTTCCTCTTGATGAATCGAAGTCAAAATAACTTGGCTTGTGTTTTGCGTATTGACATCAATGGCGTCTGACAGGACCGGTTGAGGCATCGGAAGATAAGAAGACGATGATAAAGATGATGAAGATGACGATGACATAGAACTTAATGTGCTGCCGTTCATGAAACCTCCCAAGATATTTAAGTTATCAATATATAATCGAAAATCCTAGCATATTTATTTTAAACAGTCAATATATATAAATAATCATATTATGTTATTAATAGAGTTGTTGATTATAGTTTTGATGTCCAGCGGCTTTTAATTTTGCATTGGAGAGAGTCTTATTTCCCGCATGCTGGCTAGGCAGCTCCGGGTTCCATATGATAGGTTCTAAGCCTTCAGCGTTGCAAATTTGTTCGTAAAGGTGTTTGCGTGGAATGTGGAGATCATTGCACAAATTATATATGCCGCTAAGGCGGCGCTGCAGCGCAAAATCAATGGCGCCTACGATGTCATCCAAATGGATAAGATTGGTCGCGCCAACGCCGTTGCCTGGAAGCGGGCGCCCCGCCATGCGCCTTAAGCGATCAGCGATTTTCCGGCCCGGTCCATAGATCTCCCCAAGCCTAAATACGCAAACATGATAGCCCAACGCTTCCGCTTGCAATAAGGTTTGCTCTGTTTCGATCAAAATGCGCGCATTGCGATGCTGAGGCAGGCAAGGCGTGTTTTCATCAACCAAACGCCCATCATGGTCTCCATAGACAGATGCGCTGCCTGTATAGATGATTTGTTTTAATTCGGGGGTATGCGGCAATGCCTGCAGCACAGCTTGCGCCGTTTGCAAAAAAGCGCTTTCATAGTGATCAGGTTGTTCCGGGGCCATGCACAGCAATACGGCTTGGCATCCCGCCAGAGCTTCAGCCCAATTGTCTTGAATAATTTTTACATCGTCGGCAATTGATTTTAATTCCGGAATGCGCATTGCGCTGCGGGTGAGGGCTGTGACATGATGACGCTGCTTCCAATGCCGGGCGGCGGCGCTTCCAACATATCCACAACCAATAATGGCGATATTCATACATTAGCTTCAATGCGGCGTTATTGGCCTTATTCACCTTTACTAAGAAAGAACTCAATCACCTCTCTGTGTGCTCTGTGATCTCTGTGGTTGATAAAAAAGCTTGAAATTTTTTTATCAACCACAGAGATCACAGAGCACACAGAGAGGTGATTCTAGTGACCGAAAAGGTGAACACGGCCGCGTTATTTGAGTAGCCCCAGTTTTTCAAAGCTGGCGCGCAGCTCTAAATTTTCAGACTTATCGAGAGCTCCGCCGCTCAGCAGCCAACGGATATAGTCGCTTGGCAGCTCCTTTAAGGGCTTACCCTGATGCTTGCCAAAAGGCATATGCAACAGTTCTCTTGGCTGCGTCATTAAAGTCAATATTTGATCGATAGTGAGATCGTCCGTCATCTGACTAAACACCTGATGCAATACAATCACATCATCCAGCGCGCGATGGGCATTATTGGCGGAAACGCCATAAATTTCACGTAGAAATTGCAAAGTATGCCTTGGCAGATCCGTGCGGTAGCGTCGCGCCCACTTTAAACTATCAAAAAACCTCCAAGAGGAGGGGAAGGCTGCGCCGCATCGTGCATATTCCTTCTGAAGAAAAGGCATATCGAAGGCATCGTTATTATGTGCAATCAGGACGACATCTCCTTCGCAGAACTCGGAGAATTCGCAAGCGACCTGTCCGAATGATGGACAGTCTGCGACCATCGCCTCCGTGATATGATGAATCGCCGAAGCTTCAGGGGGGATGGGGCAGCCGGGATTGATGAGTTTTATAAAAGTGCGGTCGGTGAGAGGTTCATATGCGGCGATTTCGATAATCCGATCCTTATCGCTGCTGAGACCTGTCGTTTCCGTATCGTAGAAAATTGTGCGTGTGGCCATAAAAAATTAAGATCGCTGTGCAAAACGTTTGAGCACATCGCGAACCTGACCAACGATAGCCTCAAAGGGCGTTCCGTTTGCTACAGCCGCGATGACAGGGAAAAACACTTGAGCAAGCCGTGGAATTGAGACCATAATGCTATCAAAAAGGTTAATATCGACCTTGCCGTCGGATGTAGGAAGAACGCAGCGATAAAAAATCACGCCAGCCGTTTCATCCATGCCAAAACCTGGCAGATCGAGCTCCTTGTTGAGAAAATGCAATAAACGGCCAACCTCCGCTGTTGAGCGAGGGCCCATCATGCAGGGCATGAAAATTAGAATCTGCAAGACCCGTTCGTCGGCGTCGACTTTGACGAATAGAGGGAAATCCCTGCCGGCAAGATGCAAAATGCAAACCACTTGTTGCGTTTCGGCTTGTATTTGAGCGTCATGATTGGTTTGCCGTAGATGCTCCAAGACGTTTTTGATTGATATTTCCAGCATAATATTAATAACCTACTGATGGCATGGATTTGCTGTCTTTGCGCTGTAAATCTGGACTATTAGTCATCGGCAAGACGCAATAATCGTCATCCGTCGGCATGCGATAACAAGCCGTGACAACTCCTGACATGATAATGACAACAATAAGCGATAAACGCTTGCATGCGGATGGAGTGAATTTCATAACTTTTTCCTGTGCAATAAATGTTCAGGCTTCTTACAGTGAAGATGAGCATGTTGATGCGCATTGTATATGGCGATGCTAAATTCAAGCAATAGCCTTTTTGTTAATTTTTGGAACTTTTTGCAAACGTGTATTCTAAGGAGAAAACCATGCATATTATTATCTCGATTTTGTTGAGTACGCTTGCGGTTTGCATTACCGCATACATCCTTCCAGGTGTCCATGTCAGCAATTTTTGGAGCGCGCTTGTCGCAGCGGTGGTTTTGGGCGTTGTCAATGGATTGATCCTTCCTATTCTTTTGATCATTACCCTTCCCATCAATTTCTTGACCCTGGGATTGTTGACGTTTGTCATCATCGCCTTTTTGGTGATGGCGGTCAGCGCCATCGTGCCCGGCTTTCACGTGGACGGTTTCTGGTGGGCCCTTGTTTTTGCCCTAGTGCTTGCCATCATCAATAGTTTCCTCCGCAGCATCGACAAAAACATATAAAAAGGGAAGGGACAAAAAAAAAGAAGGGACAAAGAACCTAAAAGACCTAAGGGACCTAAAGGACTTTAGCAAAAAAGAAGCATTTACGAAGCATTCACATTTGCTATTTCCAATGTCCCTAATGTCCTTTAGGTCCTTTTTGTCCCTTAGGTCCCTTAGTTTTTTCTCTCCTCTGTAATAAGCCTTTAGAGAATAACAGAGGCTTATTATTCTATTATGCAATGCAATATATGGTAATATGAAATAAATCTTGCATAAAAATGCTAATAGATGTAAGAATAAGGTTAAACAAATTTTCGATTTATTTATAAACACATCTAAAAACATAAAAAATAAGAGGTAAGTATGACCAGTCTTGCATCACGCCCTAGCGCCCCTAGCTTGACGTCAAATCATTCGACGACGTTTAGTCCGCCAAGTTCACGTCCATCCAGTCCGACATGTACATCTGACGCATCTGATGGAAGTAAAAAAGTTGGCACGAAAGTGCAAGTTAGTTTTGCTAATGTGAACATTGACTTGATCAAAAATAGTGAGGCGGAATCAAAAGATATTAAAAAATTGCAATTAAAGGCAATCAAGTTTTATAATTCAGAGATAGATAGTTGTTTTTTTTACATTTCAAAGGTGCAAGTCGATGTAATTAATAAAGTATCATTAGTATATCTTACGGCAGTCAATCATGATACTGTAAAAACACCAGCATTTTTTGCGGCATTGGTAGATCGTAATATGATGGTGTCTCTTTCGACAATTAATGGTGAGAAATTTATTATTCACAAAGGTTTTGTGACTGAAAAATTATGTAAAGTATATGTTATGGAAGGGGAAACTCCAAATCTTATAGCGAATAAATATGGCGTTGAATTGGTGGAGACAATGACAGATAAAAACAATGTTTTAAGGTCAGCCACCTCTCTTTTTGCAAAAAAATAAGCACTATCTTTTTAAAAAAAAAGACTTTCATCGTTCTTGATGCAAGTCTTTTTCTATTTAAAATATCTAAACTATATCTAACACAAATCAATACTAGAGCAAAAAAAGAAATTAAAAACAATTTGAATTAAAATTATTTTTATATGTATAATGAGAGTAGGTTTCACTTTCCATAGGAGAGATTATGGACCCTCTATTTATTAATAGCTCAAAAGGTGAGGAGTTACCTCAAATAAATTCTAACATCAGTAGCGAACCTGCTAAGGGGGTTATCGATGTATTCTCTATATTATCTCAGGATCTCATGGATTTGAATAATGCAAAGGCAATAACTAATGGAGTTCCCAAGATTATTGGTGCTAGACTACCTATAATTGTTAACGAGCTTTCTTGGGGTAACGTAGTCGAACTTGAACTCGTACAGGATAATGAAACGGTTGCAAATGGAGAACTTGATCTAGACAACGGAGTCGTCCGATTCTTAGAAGGTTCGCCTTTTAGCGAAAAATTATCCGCCAAACTATCAGAAAAAACGATTGTCGTCAAACTTGGAGACAAAATTTATGATGAAGTCTCAGTTGGCAAACCTATTTCAGCCGATGCTTTAAAGTCCTTAACAACTCTATTTTTGATAAAATGCGCAGCTGAGCGCATTTTAGCTAAAGAACAACGATCTGTTAATACAGCTGCTGCGGAGAGTGATAGTAAAACTGGAGCGTCACTGCGCCCAACGTCAGTCCATTCCTTAAAAACGTTTGACATTGCATTGGAAAAGCGAGAAGAGAGCATGTTAAATGTTCAGCAGTTCTTGAAGCATGCGCAAATCGTACGAGAACAGATATTGCGGCAGATAGAAACGGAATCAATAGAAAGGAAGGCAAGTAAAGATAAAACTGATGAACAAGTCCTGCTGGAATACAACCGAGCGCTGGAGGCGATTGACCGTGCGGTGGTGCAGTACGCTCTGTTAGCTAAGATATTCTATCTTCCACCGATGCCGCCTCCCCCTTAACCCATCCTAGCGTTAAATTAGTCCAAAACTTATTTATTTTGAGCGTATGTCTTGCCCGTATTTGGATTCTTATCATTTTTGCTTGCATGGGATCTTGGATGGAAGCGTAATCGAAAGCAAGAAAAAATTTGCAAAAATTGTAGGGACGATAGGGACTCAAGCGACCTTAGGGACATTAGAGACAGAGACAATCAGCAATCAGGTTGTTTGTCCCTGTCTCCAATGTCCCTAAGGTCGCTTGAGTCCCTATCGTCCCTACACTCCTGGCAAAGTTTCTCTTGCTTTCGATTACGCCTCCGTCCAAATCATTTTATTCACAACTCGCGTTATCTACTGCAAACCCACTGTCCATAGTACATACGCACAATAAAACACTGTCAAGATAAGAACAACCAGTCCAAATTTCGAAATGTTGACGCTTGTTTTCGTAGGATGCTTATCAAAAAATATGGCCCATATCATCATTGAAAATCCATAAAGATACATCGCAAGAAAAAACAGAAATACTTTTATTTCCATAAATAACCCTACTCACCTATATTGCAGATGAGATCTTTATAAACAGAAAGTAATTAAATTCAAAGCTAAACACAAAGCTAAACACAAAGCTAAACACAAAGCTAAACACAATGATTACCCCAATGAATTTTGAGTCTTTGCATTTTTTAGAATTGGAATTTATTCGATTTATTCATGAATTTCGGACGCCGTTTCTAGACGATTTTTTGAAATTGTTTGATTTTTTTGACAGACAGGAATTTTTCTTTATTTTGATTCCCATTATATGGCTTGGAAACGGCTGGAAGGCAGGATTTAAATTATTTTATATTTTACTAGTTAGTAGTTTAATGAATTACGCCTTGAAGGAATATTTTTCACATCCTCGACCCTTTCACATTGATCCTAGCCTTGGAATCATTAACGTAAGCGGCTATGGATTTCCAAGCGGCGCCGCCCAGTCTGTTATTCTGTTGTCGGGCATCCTATTGAGCTGTTATAAAAGCCGTTGGACATGGCTCATTGTTGGGTTTTATGTGTTTTTGGTATCTTTTGCGCGTATTTATTTAGGA